>CXWK01000415.1_pt3 | contig 86346 bp, 67 predicted proteins | sample 590851 | NCBI WGS metagenome assembly CXWK01 (sample SAMEA3498364, study PRJEB10139) | wastewater metagenome | biome: wastewater treatment plant; material: activated sludge | place: Denmark | collected 2014-08-01 | reverse complement strand
AGCGCCGCCGACAGGTCGAGCGGGCGCGCGACGGAAGCTTGGTAATCCTCCACGCGGCGCCGCACCTCATCAATCGCCGAGCGGTCGGCGCCCATGCGCGCGTCCATCTCCTTCTCGCGGCCGGCGAACCACAGGAGCACCGCCATCCACACGTTCGCGACCGCAACGTCCACCACCACCATCAAGGAAAGCGTCGAATCGCTGGTTTCGGCGGCTTCGCCGATGGCGACGAAGTTGGCGCCCCCACCGATCCACGAGCCGGCCAGCGCCGCGAGTCCGCGCCAGGCTTGATCCTGCAACTCCTCCGGGATCAGCGCACCGCCGATCAGATAAGCCAAGGGGCCACCGATCACGATGCTCAGAGTCGCGCCGAGGAACATCAGCACTGCCAAGCGGCCGAGTCGCGCAATGCCCTTGACGTCCACCGCGAGCGTCAGGAGCAGCAAGCTCGCCGGCAGCAACCAAGTCTTCACGAAGTCGTAGAGCGAGCTCTCGATCGGGATCAGGCCCGAGTTCGAGAGCGCCGTCGGTAGGAAATAGGCGAACACCAACAGCGGCACCGCCTTGAAGATGCGACCGAGTCGCGGATGCGCGTTGATCCAGAACAGCAGCGCGAGCAGGCCGAGCAACACCGCCAACACCGACATCGGCTCCTGCACCAGCGGCAGCGCGGCGTCCGGCGGCGGCGGCAGCATCAGCCTTGCGGGTACTGCGGTCCGGCGTCCGGCTCAGCGGCGCGCGCCTGCAGGTGCTCGATCACGTGCACCGGATAGTCCACCGGCTGCTTGTCCACCACGAGTCGGAAGACGTAGCGCCCGAACTCGTCGAAGGGCATCGCCGAAAGGCGGATCACGGCGCGCGCCTTGGTCTGACGGCTCTGCAGCACGGTCGGTGGCAGTTGCATGTCCACGTGCTTGCCACTCGGCGCCTCGACGCGCAAGGCTACGTCGTACTGGCCTTGGCCGTCGGTGAGACCAATCGCCACGCAGAACACCGGCAGCCGCCCCGGCAACTGCAGCGAAGCCAGCGAATCGAACATGCCGATCAGGCAGAGCTTGCCCTGTTCGTCGCGGAAGGCGTGGTCGCAAACGTGCAGCCACTCGAGAGTAGGGAGAGGTTTTCCGCTCATGCTGGATTCCGATGGACGTCGCGCGCCGAGGCCTGGGCGGCCGGGAACAGCAGCACCTCGGCGACGACGCGATGCGCCGGTTGACTGGCGATCCACAGCACGGTGGCGGCGACGTCCTCGCCACTCAGCGGCTGCATGCCGGCGTAGGCCGCGTCGGCGCGCGCGCGATCGCCGTGGAAGCGCACCGTGCCGAACTCGGTGTTGACCAGGCCAGGGTCCACCGTGCTGACGGTCACGCCGGTGCCGAGCAGATCCATGCGCAGGCCGCGTGTGATCGCGTCCACCGCATGCTTGCTGGCGCAATAGACCGCGCCCTTGGGATAGGTTTCACGCCCCGCGATCGAGCCGATGTTGATCACCTGTCCGCGGCCGCGCGCGATCATGCCCGGCACCACCGCGCGCGTGACGTGCAGCAGGCCTTTCACGTTGGTGTCGAGCATCTCGTGCCAGTCTTCGAGCGAGCCCTCCTGCAACGGCTCCAGTCCACGCGAGAGGCCGGCGTTGTTGAGCAGCAGGTCGGGCGCGCGAAAGGCTGCCGGCAGAGCCGCAAGCGCGGCCGTGACCGCGGCCGCGTCCCGCACGTCGAGCGCGAAGGCGTGCGCCTCGGCGCCCTGCGCGCGCAGTTCCGCAGCGAGCGCCTCCACGCGATCGCGCCGTCGCGCGCACAGCGCCACGCGCGCGCCAGCGCCGGCGAAGGCGCGCGCGCAGGCCTCACCGATGCCGGAACTGGCGCCGGTCACCAGCGCGGTGCGCTCGGAGAGAGATTGCTCCTTCATGTCAGCGCGTAGCCGAGCTCGCGCGCGTCGCGCTTCGCGCTCAGCTTGGCAACCAGCTCGTCGAGCGGGATCACGCTCTGCTCCGCGACGCCGTGCACGCGCAACGCCACCGCGCCGGCGGCAGCCTCGCGCCCGCCGATCACGGCCATGTAGGGAACCTTTTCCAGTTCCGCGTCGCGAATGCGGCGGCGCAAGGGACCATCGGTGCGCAGTTCGCAGCGGAAGCCCGCCGCGCGCAATCGTGCGGCCGCGGCGCCCGCAGCCTCGGTCTCGGCCTCGGTGATCGGCAGCACCACCACCGGCAGCGGCGCCAGCCACAGCGGGAACCAACCCGCGAAGTGCTCGATCAGACCGCCGACGAAGCGCTCGAAGGAGCCAAAGATCGCTCGGTGCACCATCACCGGCCGCTTGAGCACGTTGTCGGCGTCGTTGAACTGGATGTCGAAGCGCTCGGGCAGATTGAAGTCCACCTGCACGGTCGGCCCCTGCCACTCGCGACCGAGCGCGTCGCGGATCTTGAAGTCGATCTTGGGGCCGTAGAACACCCCGCCGCCGGGATCGTCGGTCAGCGCCAGATTGCGCCGCGCCGCCGCCGCTTGCAGCGCCGCGATCGCGTGCGACCAGACCTCGTCGCTACCGAGCGATTTCTCCGGCCGAGTCGCCAGATAGGCTTGGTAGGAGTAGCCGAAAGCGGTGAGGATCTCGTCCACCAGCTCCAGCACGCCGACCAACTCGCTTTCGAGCTGACCCGGAGTGCAGAAGATGTGCGCGTCGTCCTGCGTGAAGCCGCGCACGCGCAGCATGCCGTGCAGGGTGCCGCTCGGCTCGTAGCGGTAAACCGTTCCCAATTCCGCGAAGCGCAGCGGCAGATCACGGTAGGAGTGCCGCCGGCTGTTGAAGATCGTCACGTGGCCGGGGCAGTTCATCGGCTTGACGCGGTGCGGCTGATCGTCCACCAGCATCGGTGCCCAGATCATGTCGGCGTAGTTCTGCAGGTGACCGCTGCGTTCGAACACCGCTTCGCCCGCGACGTGCGGGGTGTACACCGGCCAGTAGCCGCGCGCCTCGTGAAGTTGCCACCACCACTGCTCGAGCCGCCGCCGCACGTGACCGAGGCGCGGATGCCAGAACACCAGACCGGCACCGAACTCGGGATGCACGGAGAAGAGATCGAGATCCTTGCCGAGGCGGCGGTGATCACGCGCGGCGACCTCCTCCAAGTACGCGAGGTACTGCTTGAGGTCGGCCTTCGACCACCACGCCGTGCCATAGATGCGCTGGAGCATCGGCTGGGAGGAATCCCCGCGCCAGTACGCCCCCGCCACCGAAGTCAGCTTGAAGCCGTCGCGCGGAATCTGCTTCGCGTTCTCGACGTGCGGCCCTTCGCACAGATCCGACCAAGTGCCGTGATCGTAGAAGGTGATGGGCTCGTCACCGGGAATCGCGTCGAGCAGTTGCAGCTTGTAGTGCTGGCCGGAATCGCGCAAGCGGCGCGCCGCTTGCTCGCGACTCAAGGTGCTGCACTGGAAACTGCCGGCTTCCGCCAACACCTTGCGCATCTCTTCCTCGATGCGCGGAAGATCCTCGTCGGTCAGCGCGCGCGAAAGCTGGAAGTCGTAGTAGAAGCCGTTCTCGATCGGCGGTCCGATCGCGACCTGGCCGCCTGGGAAGAGACGGAGCACGGCATCGGCCATCACGTGCGAGACGCTGTGGCGCAGAGCGTGGAGAGATACGGCGCCGGATTGCGGCTCGAAGGGAAGGCTCATGGGGTCGGAAGCGACGCGCCGAGCGACCTGCCCGGACGGCGCGCAGGGATTCTAGGCCACCGAGCGCGCGGATTCGCGACGGCGACGGATTCCTCGGGTATGATTGCTGACAAGGCGTCGCCCCTGGCGTTCCCGATTCATCCCCTCGCAAGATCCATTCGGCCACCAGTTTTGGGCATCCTCATCCCTACCCTGGCGCTCCTGGCGGGTGCCTCCACGTCCGGCAACCTGCTGCACGCCCCGCACGACTCGGTGTACTCGGTCGCGTCGGCGAAACTGCCCAGCGGGCTGATCGTCACCGTGACCACGGGGACCGAGGGCGCCGTGCTCTACACCCTGGACGATGGCCTCAGTTGGTGGATGCTCTCCGGGGACGGGCTCGAGCTCGAAATCCCGTGGGAGGTCACCTATCACTCTGGCCTACCGGCTGCCGGCGGCGCCGGCCGTTTCGTGATCGGCACCGAAAACGGAGCTTGGACCTGGGATCCGGTCGCCGACGTCGTCGCCGAACTGAGCACCGGCTTCCACGCCGGAGACGCGCACGTGCTGGATCTGGAGTCGCCGATGGCGGGTTCGAACGGTCCGGTCATCGCGCTGACCGACAAGGGTGGCGTCTATCTGCTGCAACCGACCACCATGGTCTGGCAGAAGGTCCACACCACGGGACCGGTCTTCGCGCGCCGCGGCGCAGTCGCGCTCACGCCCCACTTCGACGCGCTTTCCGTCGCCCCGCGCACGCGCGACCTCTACGTCGCCGCCAACGGGCGCCTCTGGATCTCGCGCGACGCAGGCGCGAACTTCACGATCCATCCCGGCTTTCCCACCACCGCGAGCCAAACCACGGATTGGATGATCGCGTGCATGGCGCTGTCCGAGGACTACGTCAACGACAGCGTGGTCATGCTCGGACGCGTGCGGCTGGATCCCGGATTCGGTTCCGACCGCGGAGAAGTGCACCGTAGCGGCAACGGCGGCACCAGCTTCCTGCTCGTGCGCCAGATCGGCACCGGCGTGATGAGCCTCGCGTCCACGCCGATCGGTCCGACGGGCGTCCGTACTTGGCTGATCGCGGGCCGATCCTTTCCCAACATCGGGAACTATCAGGGCACCGGCATCCTGAGCAGCACGGACTCCGGTTTCAGTTGGGACGACTGGGGCAACGACCAGGACTTCCTCCTCGAGGACAACCCCGGCAGGCTCTCGGGAGACTACTCGTTGAACTACGAGCAACAACTCACCGTGCTCCCCGACTATGCGGTGCGCGGCGAAATCATGTACGGCCGCCAAGAGGGCCTCTTCGTCTCGCACGACAGCGGCCGCCACTGGGTGCAGCGCCAGATGCGCGTGGAGCGCGAGTTCCGCGATCTGCAAGCCACCTACATGCCGGACGGCCGGATCGGCATCTTTGGCGCGGGCTACGGCGTGGGCACCATGCTCCACATCCCTTCTCTGAGCTACGTGGACGAGCTGAAGGTCGAACCGCAGATGATCTACACGCGGCGGCTCGACGTCTCGCCGAACTTCCGCTACGACGGCAACATGATCGTGGCGGGCAACGTGACCCTCTGGTGCTGGCAGAGCGAGCGCGTCACTCCGGCCAACCCGGGCAACAAGACCTTCTGGTGGCAGCCCGCGAACCGCGAGCTCGGAACCGGCACCAAGCTGACCGGCTTCCCGCGAGTGGTCGAGTATTCGCCCCACTTCGACGGCCGTGGCACTCCCGGGAGTGACCAGACTTTCTTCTGGAACAGTTGGGACTACGGTCCTTACCGCTCGGAGAACAATGGCACGAACGCCACCGCCCTCCACCAGACCCTCGCGGGTGGGCTTGCTGGCGAGATGACCTGCTTCGCCATCGCGCCCACCTACGACGCGCTCGGCACCAAGACCGACGCCTACTGCGCCAACGCCAAGGGCGAGCTCTATCGGTTGCAGAACGAGAAGTGGAAGCAGCTCGGCGACCTCGGTCCGCTGGTCCAGGACATGGCGATCTCGCCGAATTGGAACCGTCCGAACGAGCCGGTGATCTACGCCGCGCTTTCCGGCTGGCCCTACGTGGCGGCAGTCCGCGATGCGCCCTCGGCCTTCACGGTCACCCCGCTCGACGCCGGTCTTCCGGAGGTGGACGCCAACGGCATCTGCGTGCACCCGGACTTCGCGAACTTCCCGGTGCTCTTCATCACCACCTTCGGTTCGGGCGTGTGGCGCATGGATCTTGCGGCGCCGAGCCCGCTCTGGACCAAGGTCGGTGACGGCTTCCCGCGGCTGTGGGCGCGCGACGTCTCCGCCTCCCCGAACTACGTCGTGGACAAGAAGCTCTTCGTGGCGACGCAGAACGGAATCTGGCAGTGCAGCGACCAACCCGGCGGCGTCTGGACACAACTGACCACGCGCGGTACCCGCGACGACGTGGACGAATCCTTTCAGTACTACGCGCCGAGCGATCCGCTCAATCCGCATTACGACAACGCCTGGCCGTGGGGTGAGTTCAAGGCCTGGAACGTCCCGAACGGGATTGACGTTTTCGGCGAATCCATCCAGTTCACGAACTACGATCTCTCCTTCGTGACCACCTTTGCGACTTGCAGCTCCCTCGAGGTGTTGACGGTCGCCGGACCGACCATGGGCTCGGTGTTGTTGCGGGCGGTCGAACCGGACACCGAGGTGCTCATCAAGGCCGTGACGATTGACCTGGCCGCGGTCGGCGGAGGCAACAAGAACTACCGCGCGCTGCTCGACCTCGGCGCCAGCCGCCGCATCAAGCTCTACGTCTCCGCGCGCCTCGACCCGGGCGAGATGTTCGCCTTCGACGCGATCGAATTCAGAGACTGAGCGGCGCATCCGGCTCTGGCCAGATCACCAATTCGCGCTCCAGACGCACGCCGAAGCGTTCCTGCACGGCCTGCTCCGCACGCTCGACGAGTGCGCGCACCTCGGCCGCGCGCGCGCCGCCGCAGTTCACGATGAAATTCGCGTGCCGTGAGCTGATCTCGGCGCCGCCGATGCGCGCGCCCTTGAGTCCCGCAGCGTCCACCAAACGGCCGGCACTGTCGCCCGGCGGATTCTTGAATGCGCAGCCCGCGCTCGCCAACGTCACCGGCTGACTCGCGTTCTTGCGACGCAGCAACTGTTCTTGTTCGGCGCGAATCGTCGCGGGATCGGCGGGACGCAGGCGCAGCCGCGCTTCGAGCACCACGCAGGCACCGAGACGACCATCGCGATAGACCGGTTGGCAGTCCTCGCGGCGCAGCACCTTCAGAAAGGCCGCCGCACCACTGCCGACGCCGCCGCCCGACGGATCCCAGAGCGTGATCTCGTCCACGGCGTCCCAGATCCCCCAGCTCGCACTGCCGGCGTTCATCGCCAAGGCACCGCCGAACTGTCCGGGAACGCCGATCAAGGGCTCGAGGCCGCTCAGCCGCGCATCGCAAGCGGTGCGCACGAGCTGCGGCAAGGTGACGCCAGCCCACGCGCGCAGACCATCGTCGCCTTCGCGGAACACGCGCCGCAGCATGCCGGTGTGCACGACCGCCCCGCGCACGCCACCGTCGGGTGCGAGGGTGTTGGCCCCGCCGCCGAGCAGACGTATCGGCACGCCATCGGCGGCCAGCCGCGTCAGGACTGAGGCAAGATCCTCCGGTCGCTGCGGCTCGTAGAAGTGCTCAGCCGGTCCACCGATGCGCAAGGTGGTGTGCGCGGAGAGCGGCTCCAGGTGCCGCACCGGCGCGCGCTCAGCAGAGTCCGCGTGCGAAGGCATCCACGTCTCCCGCTCCGAGGCAGAGCACCAGGTCGCCGGGCGCGAGCCAGGCGTCGAGCGCGGCGCGCGCGCTCTCCATTTCTTGCACCACCGCCAGGGGCCGCGCGCGGCGACGGATCAGTTCCGGCACGAGCTCCGCAACACTTGCGCGCAGCTCTTCCGGATCGCGTGCGCGGTAGATCTCGAGCAGGAGTAGCCGATCGGCGAGATCCAGCGCCGGTGCGAACTGCTCGCGGTAGGCGTGAAAGCGCTGTGCCTGATGCGGCTGAAAGACCGCGAAGACGCGCCGCTCCGGCCAATGTTCGCGCGCCGCCTGCAGCGTGGCGCCGATCTCCACCGGATGGTGCGCGTAATCACTCACCACCAAGGCGCCCTTGCGCGTCCCGACCTGCTCGAGCCGACGCGCGCAGCCGCGATACTCGGCGAGCGCGCCGCGCACTTCTGCCTCGGTGAGGCCGAAGGAACGCAGCACCGCGGCGACCAGCGCCCCATTGCGGCGATTGTGCGCACCTGGAATGCCGACTTCCCAATCCGGCGGCAGCGGTGCGCTGCTCTGCCAGGCAGCGGAACTGCGCACACGCAGGTCCGGCGCTTCCGGTCCGGCGAAAATCGTTCCTCCTTTCTCACAGGCGCCGAGGAAGCGCGCGAAGGCTTCGCTCACTTCTGGAAGTCCATCCGGATAGGTGTCGGGATGCTCAGCGTTCACGTTGGTGAGCGCGACGCTCCACGGCGCGAGATGATGAAAGGATCGCGCGTACTCGCAGGACTCGAGCACCAAAGGCTGCTCGGGATCACCCCAATCCGCCGATCCGCCGAGTTGTGCGCAAGGTGCTCCGACCACGAAGCCGGCAGCGCGCCCGGCCCGGCGCAATCCGAAGGCAATCCAGGCGGTGGTGGTGGATTTCCCGTGCGAACCCGCAACTGCGAGCACGCGGCGCAGACGCGAGATGCGCCCGAGTATCTCGGGATAAGTGGCGCCGCTGGCTCCGGCGGCGCAGGCGGCCGCAAAGGCGGGATCCTGCACCGGCACGGCCACCGAACGCACTGCCCACGAGACGCGCGGCGGATCTTGCGTCGGCCAAGCGCGCAATCCTTGGCGCGTGAGCGGGTCGTCGGCGGCGAAGGGCGTGCGGTCCGCGCCATAGACGGTCCAACCAGCCTGGAGCAGCAGGCGCGCGAGCCCGCGCATGCCGGTGCCTTGCGCCCCGGCGAGCAAGGCCGTGCCACCCGCCGCGCCGCGCAACGCGTCGAGCGCATGGCTGCGCAAAGGCGCGAGCGCAGAGGCCGTGGCCGCGGAGGGACCGCTCACGAGGCCCACTCTACGCGGCGGAGGCCGCGATTTCCTCCAAAGTGAGCACCGCCCGCTCGCGTCCGTCGCCGAAGCGCTCGCGCAGGGCTTCGAGATGCGCGCGCATTGGGGCGCGCAAGGCGGAATCACAGGTCGCCGCGGCGATGCGCGCGAGCGCGGCCTCGTCGAGCTGTTCCTCGCGCACCACCGCCAGACCGGGCGCGAGGGCCGCCGCATTCCGCTCCTGCTGACGATCGCGATGATGCGGATAGGGAACGATCACCGCGGGCAGCGCGTGGAGCCAAAGTTCCGCGATGGTCGAGGCGCCGCCGCGCGTGAGCGCGAAGTCGGCGGCCGAGTAGGCCGCGCCCATGTCGGAACAGTGCTCGCGAACCGCCAATGCCTCGGGCCACGCAGCGACGGCTGGCGCGAGTTCGCCCGCGCGTCCTGGGCCGCAGAGCAGCAGCGCCCGCGCGCCCAGTGCGGCGAGCTGAGGTGCGAGCGCCGCTGCAGCGCGGTTGAGCGCACCTGCGCCCTGACTGCCGCCGAGTACGAGCAAGAGCGTGCCCGTCTCGGGCAGGCCAAGGAGCGCGCGTGCCTCGGCGCGCGGCCGGGCACGCAAGGCGCGGCGTCCGAGAGGGCCGACGCAGATCCCGCCGCGCAGTGCTGCAGCCGTCTCGTCGAACAGGGTGAAGGTCACGCGCGAGAAGGGTTGCATCCAGCGCACGCTGCGTCCAGCGACAGCATTGCCTTCGAGCAGCACGCGTGGTGCAGAAACCGCCAGGGCCGCCACGCTCGCGGCACCGCCGAGCGCGATCACGAGTTGCGGCCGGAAACTGCGCGCTGCCGTGCGCGCACGCCGCATCGCACCGAGCAAGGCGAGCCCTCGCGGCCAGCGTGAGTCGTCCACGCCGAGCGAGGCGTGCGCACGACCATCCGCGAAATAGGCACGCTCGACGGCGCGCCCGCTGATCAGAAAGAGGGATTCGTGCCCGCGCGCTTCGAGCGCTTCCGCCAACCCGAGCGCGGGAGTGAGATGGCCGCCGGTGCCGCCGCCGACGAAGAGCACGCGCATGCGGGATCAGAGCGGCGGGATCGTGAGCTTTTGCCCGGCGCGCAAATCCTGCGCGCGCTTGATCCCGTTCGCTTTCATCAAGGCGTCGGCGTGACGCGCGGTGCCGTAAACCTTCTGCGAGATCTCGCCGAGCGTCTCGCCCTTGCCGACGACGTAACTGCGAGTCTCTGCCGGCTTCGCGGGCGTCGTCGGTGAAACGGGCGGCGCGGTGGGCGGTGCAGCACCACTCGCAGCCGGCCCCGCCGTGTCCGGTCGCGGCGGAAGCTGGATCAGATCGCCGATGCCGAGCTTGGTCGGATCGGAGATGCGATTCACCTGGAGCAACCAAGCCGCCAGATTCGCGTCGCCGTACTCGCGGCGGGCGATCTTCGACATCGTGTCGTTCTCGCGCACGCGGTACTCGCGCGTTCCGGCCGCCGCAGACGCAGCGGGTTCGGTGGTGCCGCCGGCGCGCCCAGCCGTGGGTACTTCCACTCCGCGCCGCGGATCGGGCACCAACGGACGCGCGAACTGCGTCCCGTCGAGCCACGGCTTGCGTTCCTCCGGCGAGAGGAGTGCGACGGTGCGGAAGCCGGCGACGTCGAGCATCGGCGTGAGCGGCGCCGCGGCGGAAGAACTCGCGCGGCGGGATCCGGAACAGATGCCGACTCCCGCGGCAACCATCAGCAGCACGAGCGCGAAGACGGCGAGACGGAGGCGTGAGTTCATGGCAAAAGCGATGCGGCGGGGGCAGGAGCGCGACGCTCCTGGAAGGCGGCGCGCAGGGCGAAACCGAGCAGAGCGGCAAGCGCGAGGATCGAGGAACCTCCGCGGCTGACGAAGGGCAGGGGCAAACCTTTCACCGGAACCAATCCAGTGATCATCGCCATGTTGTAGGCGGCTTGGATGGAGACCATGGTGGTGGCCGAGGCCATCAAGATGATTCCGTAGCGCGTGGCGGCGCGCCGCGCGATCGCGAAACCGAAGAGCGTGAAGGACGCGTAGAGGCTCCAGACCACCACCGAACCGATCAGCCCCCACTCTTCGCCGATCACCGTCATCACGAAGTCGGTACGACTCTCGGGCACGTGGCCGTACTTCATGACGCCGAGGCCCGGGCCGCGTCCCGCCGGTCCGGGCGCCGCGATCGCTTCCATGCCGCGCACCACCTGTTCCTCGGGTTGCTGCCACCAATCGAGGCGATCGGCGACGTGCGGAAAGAGCAGGAAACCGGCGAGCAAGGCCGCCGTGCCGACCGCGAGAATGGACCAGAGAAAGCCCATCGGCGCGCCCGCGAAGAGCAGGGTGATGCCGCTGACCAACATCAGGATCGCGACCGAGCCGAGGTCGGGCTGCAGGAAGACCGGCAGCATCAAGAGTAGGAATCCGCCGCCGAGCCACAACAGCGCGCGCGGTTGACGCAGTCGCAGCGGATCGCGCACCACCCAGGACGCCAGCGCCAGCGGCCAGAAGCACTGGAAGAGCAAGGAGGGCTGCAAGGAGAAGCCGCCGATGCGAATCCAACGCGTGGCTTCGTGGCTGGAGTGGCCGAGGCCGGCGAGCATGGCCACGAGCAGCAGCCACACCGCGAGCAGAGCAGGACGGACCCAACGCCGTGCGCTCTCGGGCGGAAGAACGTAGCCTCCCAGAAAAGCGGCGACGCCGAGCGCGAGGTGCGAACTGTGCAGCCCGAGCGCGATGCCGGCCTCGCCCGGCGGCGCTGCACTGCCCGCAGTGAGCAAACCGATGCCGGCGAGCGCTGCCAGACAACTCAACCAACCGAGTGCCGGCGCGCGCGGATCGCCGACGCCGGTCTCCGGCGCGCTGCCGACGGCCAGAGGCGCGGAAGCGAGGGAACCGTTCATCGGAGTTTGATGAGGAGCAGTCCGGCCGCGGCGGCAAGCGCGCCCACCACCCAGAAGCGTGCCACGATCTTCTGTTCGGGCATGCCCGCGAGTTGAAAGACGTGATGCAGCGGCGCCTTCTTGAAGAGTCGGCGCCCACCCGTGAATTTGAACCAATAGATCTGCAGCAGGCTGGTGCTCACTTCGAGCACGAACACGAAGGCCAGCAGCGGCAGCGCGAACTCCTGTTTCGCGACGATCGCGAACCAGCCGATCAGGGCGCCCATCGGCAAGGATCCGGAGTCGCCGAGGAAGACCTCGGCCGGATGCGCGTTGTACCAGAGGAAGCCGAGCGTCGCCCCGAGCACGGCACCACCCATCACCGCGAGTTCGCCTGCGCCGGGCACGTGCGGCAGGTGCAGGTACTCGGCGAGGCCGGCGTGGCCGACCGCGTAGGCGGCCAGCGAGAGCGCTGCGAAACAGGGCAGCGCGCTGCCGGCAGCGAGGCCGTCGAGCCCGTCGGTGACGTTCACGGCGTGACTGCAGGCCAGAATGAGGAAGGATTCGAAGACGACGAAGATCAGCAGACCCCAGAGGCCGAGTTGTTCCGGCTCGGCGAAGAGATCCTTCAGCAGCGGAAAGTAGAGGTTGCGAATCGGCGCGATTCCACGCTCCGGATCGCCGAGCATCCAGTACGCAATCACCACCCACCCCGCCAACACCGCCGACGCCCACCATTTCGCGCTGCGCGAGAGCCCGTTGCGTCCGTTCTCCTTGCGGAACTTGATCCAATCGTCCAGGAAACCGAGGGTGCTCATGCCCACCATCAGCGCGGCACCGAGCAGCACCAGGGGTTCGTTCAGCCGCCCGCAGAGGAGCAGCGCGGCGAGGATCGCACCGGTCCAGAACACGCCGCCCATGGTCGGAGTGCCGCCCTTGCCAGCCTTGCGATAGGCCGCGCCAACCTCGTCGCAATCGCTCATCTCCGCGCGCTCGCCGATGCCGGCTGCGCGCAGACGGCGGATCAAGGGTTTGCCCAGACCGACCGCGAACACGAAAGCCAGCACGAAGGCCAGCGCAGCGCGCACGCCGATGTACTCGAAGACGCGAAGCGGTCCCCAGAGATCTTGCAACCACTGCGAGAGCGCGTAGAGCATCTCACTCGGCTCCCGCGGCACGCAAACGATCGGGCGGAGCTTCCGCGACTGGCGGCGCGGCGCGTTCGAGCACCGCGAGCATGCGATCGAGGCCTTCCGCTCGCGAAGCCTTCAGCAGCAACACTTCACCACCCATCAGGCGCTTCGCCAGAGCAGCCGCCGCCGCTTCGGCGTCCGGATGTGCCTCGGCGCGCATGCCCGCCGCGCGCGCGGCATCCGCGATCCAGGCTCCGCCCATGCCCACGCAAACGACCTCGTCGAGCGGGAGATCGGCGGCACGCACGCCGACGGAACGATGCCAGGCCTCCGCCGCGTGGCCGAGCTCCTTCATGCTGCCGAGCACGGCGATGCGCCGGCGCGCGCCGGGCCAACGTGCCAGGGTGGCGAGCGCGGCCTCCATCGAGCGCGGACTCGCGTTGTAGGAATCGTCGAGCACCGTGAGGCTGCCGTAGCGATGCACGCTCAAGCGTCCGGCGGGACGCCGCAGCACGCGTAGCCGCGCGGCGAGCAGAGTCGGCTCCACACCATGCGCGGCGGCGATCTCCGCCGCGGCGAGCGCGAGTTCGACCTCGTGCTGAGCGACCAGCGGCAGACTGAGTTCGCCCCAGCGCGAATGCGTCAGGCACCAAGCCAACGGGTCGGTTTGGTGCAGAGTGAGACCCGAAGCGCGCAGCGTCGCGAGCGGACGCAACTCGCCGCGCCAGACGCGCGCGAAGGAGGCCAGACGCGTGCGCACGGCATGATCGAGCCAGACGCGGCCGGTGTCGTCCACTGCCGCCGCGAGCAGAGACTTCTCGCGCGCGATGGCGTCCTCACTGCCCATGCCCGCCAAATGCACGGGGGAGATGGCGGTGATCCACGCATCGCGCGGGCGCACGATCTCGAGCAGTCGGCCCATCTCGCCCGGTTCGTTCACGCCGTACTCGAGCACCAGAGCGCGCGTTCCGATCGGCGCGCCCAGCACGCTGAGCGGCAGCCCGATCTCGCTGTTGTAGGAAGCCGGCGCGGCATGCACCCCGCTTTCACTGCCGCCGAGCAACTGCGCGAGAAAATCCTTCGCCGTGGTCTTGCCGACCGTGCCGGTGATGCCGAAGACTTGCGCGCGCAGCCGTTTCAGATGGAAACGCGCAAGCGCGGCGAGCGCTTCAAGCGGATCGGAGACTTCGATCACCGGCAAGCCGGCCGGACGCGCTCCGCGTCCGCGCGCCACCACGGCGGCGACCGCGCCGCGGCGCGCCGCGTCCTCGAGGTGCTCGTGTCCGTCGGTGCGCGCCCCCGCCAGGGCAACGAAGAGCGTGCCGGCGGCGACCGCGCGGCTGTCCGCCACCACGCCTTGCACCAGGCATTCGGCATGTTCCTGAGCAGGCGCGGTGGCACCCAGCGCGCGCGCAATTTCACGGAGAGTCAAGCCAAGCATCGCGCAGCCTCCTCCAGTTCCACACGGTCGTCGAAAGGCTGGCGCACGCCGTGGATCTCCTGATAATCCTCGTGGCCCTTGCCGGCGATGAGGAGCACGTCCCCGGCCGCGCAACGTGCGAGCGCGCTGCGGATGGCGGCGCGCCGGTCGAGCAGGATTTCGGCTGCGACACCCGCTTCGCGGACTCCGCGCGCCACGCCTTCTGCGATCGCGGCCGGATCCTCGCTGCGCGGATTGTCGCTGGTGACGAGGCACCAGTCGGCCGCGCGCGCGACCGCGCTGCCCATCGGCGCGCGCTTGTGCGGATCGCGATCCCCACCGGCGCCGAAGACCACGCCGAGGCGCGCTCCGGGATGACTCGCGCGCAGCGCCGCGATCACGCGCGTGAGCGCGTCGGGGGTGTGGGCGTAATCCACGAACAAGTGCCACGGCGCGTCCGGCAGCACGGCTTCCAGTCGTCCCGGTGCCGCGCGCGCCACGGCGAGCGCCGCCGCCGCCGCGCCGCCCTCGACGCCTGCAAGGCGTGCCAGGCCCCAGGCCAGCAGCAGATTCTCGGCATTGTGGAGTCCGGCGAGCGTGCTGCGCAGGCGCGCGCTGCCGAGTGCGCCTTCGATGCTGAGTTCGACGCCGCCTGCGCCGCACTCCGCGCGCGCGCGCAAATCCCCCCCCCCTCCGTTCACGGACCACAAGAGCCGCCGTGCCTTCAGTTCGCGCGTGAGCTGCACGGCTGACGCACAAGCGGCGGGGATCAGCGCGCAGGCCTCGGCCGGAAGCGTGGTGAACAATTCCGCCTTGGCGGCGGCGTAGGCCTGGAGATTGCCGTGGTAGTCGAGGTGATCGTGGGTCAGATTGGTCCACGCCGCCGCGCTGAGCCTCACGCCCGCGAGCCGTGCTTGCGCGATGCCGTGCGAGGAAGCCTCCAGTGCGCAGGCGCGCGCGCCGGCGGCGAGGGCTGCGGCCAACCACGCGTGCAGGCGGTCGGCGGCAACGGTGGTCTCACGCGTGCTCTCTCGGCGGGCGCCAAAGGCGAAGCCAAGGGTGCCGGCGCGCGCGCAGGGCAGACCGCAGCTCTCCAGAGCCTGCGCGAGCAGATGAATCGTCGTGGTCTTGCCGTTGGTGCCAGTGACGGCTGCACACCACAGTGCGCTGCTCGGTTCTCCGGCGAGCAGATGCGCCGCCTCGCCCGCCAAGGTGCGCAGAGCGTCCGGGTCGGCGACTTGCAGGACGGGAATCGGCGCGGACTCGGGGAGCTGCGCGACAAGCAGCGCGGCCGCCCCGCGCGCGATGGCCTCGGGTAAATGCTGGTGGCCGTCACTGCGGCCACCCGGAAGCGCGCAGTAGAGATCGCCAGCGCGCACCGTGCGCGAATCGAAGCAAGCGCGGAGCAACTCGGGATCCACGCCCGCCGGCGCGGGGGCGAGCACGCAGCCGGCGCGCGAGGGGTGGGCTTGAAGCCGGCGCGCCAGATCGGAGGCTTTCATGAAGCTAGCGTTGCCGCACCATATCCTGCGATGCGAGCGATTCCAAGCGAGACTCGGGGACAAGCGTCCCGCGCAACTCCAGCGCGCGGCGCAGGATGCGGCCCGCGCTCGGTCCGGCCATCAGCGAACCGCGCGGCTTGCCGTTCTTCGGATCGTCCACCACCACGACCACCACGATCTCGGGCTCCTCGACCGGTCCGAAGGCCGTGAACAGCAAGTCGTAGCCCTCCGTGTGCACCTTCTTCGCGGTGCCGCTCTTGCCACCCCAGCGCAGGTCGGGCCAGCGCGGCAGCACCTTGTCCTTGCGATCGGCGACCACCGCCTCGATCCAACCGCTGACTTCGCGCGCCACCGCCTCCGGGAACACGCGCCGCTCGACCACCGGCGTCTGACCGGCGAACCACAGCGGCCGCATCAATTCGCCACCGTTGACCAGCGCTGACCACGCCGAGGCGAGCCGTAGCGGCGTCATCGAGAAGGCGTGACCGTAGGAGGTGGAGGCCACGCACCAACGCTCGGCGCTCGGATGCTGCCAATCCTTGTCGCTGGGAAAGAGCCCCGGATTGCCGTCGAAGTTGATCAGGCCCGTGCCGGAGTGGACGCCGAGGTCCTCCCACAGCGCCCGCACCCGGGCCGAACCGAGTCGCATGCCGATCTTGGCTGCGCCGATGTTGGAGGAATGAACCAGCACCTCGCGCGGCGTCATCGCCTGATGCGGGACTTCGCTGGCGTTGTGGATCACGCGGCCCGGCAGATGCCAGGCCCCGCCATGGTTCTCGAAGCGTTCCTCACGACTGACGACGCCCTCGGCGAGGGCGCGCGCCACGATGAAAGGTTTCACCGTGCTGCCGGGCTCGAGGGGCCACACTGCGGGCAGCATCCAACCGACGGTGCGCGGACCGGAGGGTCCCGGCTCGGTCTCCATGCCGACGCCCGGCGCGTTGGGATCGTAGTCGGGCACCGCCGCGAGCAGCAGGACTTCGCCGGTGCGCGCGTCCATCGCCACCGCGCAGGCCCAGCGCGCGCCCGCCTTGCGCCGCGCTTCGGCGAGTTCCGCGCGCGCGAAGGCACCGAGCGCGGCGTCGAGCGAAGTCTTCATCGCCGGCAGCGAACTGCCCGGTTGATCGCTGATCAGCGGATTCACGCCGTTCTCACCTGCAACGCGCAACGCGCGCCGGAGCCCGTCCGATCCGGCCAGCAGACCGTCGAGGGCTTCCTCCAGTCCGGAGACGCCCGCGCGGCGTTCCTCCCCTTCCGCACTTCCGACCAGACCGACGGCATGCGCCAATGCGCGGCCTTGCGGATAGACGCGCTGCCAACCGCGCTCGAGCCGCAGTCCGTTGCCGGAGCAAGCCGCGAGCGCACCGCGCAAACGTTGCGCCGTCAACTCGCTGAGGCCGCGCTGCAACACGCGCCGTTGACAGGTGGTGCTGAAGACGTGGCGTTCCCACTCGGCGACCTCCGCCCCGCTCGCCTCCGCGAGCGCGGCAAGCGCCGTGCGCGCGTTCTGGAAAGCCTCGTAGCCTTTGCCCGCGACTTGCTCCTGGATCCACCGCCGGGTGTCCGGGCGCGCATCCATCACCAGATTCCAGACCGGCCGATCTTCGGCGAGCACGCGCCCCGCGCGATCGAGCAGCGTGCCGCGCGGCGCTTGCTGACGCATCTCGCTGGTCACGATGCCGCGCACGCTGGCGGCGGCTTCCTCACCACTCGCGCCCTGCAGGCTCAGGAAGCGGGCCAGCGAAGCGAGATACAGCACACCCACCGGCAGCAGCGCCATGGTGGGTCGAAACACGAGGTCCTTGCGTTCCATGGCGGCGCCGGGGTGCGCGGGGGATCAGAGATCGCGGTTGGGGTCGGATTGCGCGGCGCGCTCAGCGCGCTCGACGCGAAGTTCACGGGCGCGGCGCTGTTCCGGCGCCGACAACCACGCGTAGAGCGCACGTTGCTCCTGCGCGCGGCGCAGGCAGCTCTCTTCGCGGCGCAGTTGCGCTTCGGCGCTGCCGCGCGCCGCGAGGGTTTCGTTGCGCAACACGATGCCAGCCATCACCTCGAGGAAGGCGAAGGCGAACAGAGCGGCAGCACGCTCGCTCATGCAGGATCCGCCGCGGCGGAGAGGCGGCGGACGGCGCGCAGCCGGGCGCTGCGCGCACGCGGATTGGCGCGCGACTCGGCGTCCGAAGGACGCACGCCGCCGGGCAGCAGGTCGGCGCAACGGCCGCTCTGCACTTCGGCGCGGAAGGCTTCCTTGACGCGCCGATCTTCCAGGGAATGAAAGGAGATCAATGCCAGGCGGCCCTCGGGCGCGAGCAGGGCCGGCGCCTGATCGAGCAGCGATTCGAGCTCGCCCAACTCGCGATTCACCGCGATGCGCAGCGCCTGGAAGGTGCGCGTGGCCGGATGGATCCCAGCGCGACCGCGCGGAATCGTGCGCGCGACCAGATCGGCGAGCTGCGAAGTGCGCAGCAGCGGACCGAAGCGGCGCTGATGCACGATCGCGTGCGCGAGCCGCCGCGAGAAACGCTCCTCGCCGTATTCACTCAGCCAAGTTTCGATCTCGTCCTCGCTCGCGTGAGCCAACAGAACGGCCGCACTCGTCTTCTGCGCGGAACGATCCATGCGCATGTCGAGCGGGCCGTCCTGCTGGAACGAGAATCCGCGGTGGCGGTCGTCCAACTGATCGGATGAGAGTCCGAGGTCGGCGAGAAAACCAGCGACCCTCCCCCGGTCACTGGCCCCCAACAGGCTGCCGATGGCGGAGAAGGGCGCGTGCAGGAATTGCACCCGTTCTCCGAAACGCTCGAGGCGTTGGCGCGCGCGCGTCACGGACTGCGCGTCGCGGTCGAGCGCGATGAGCCGGATCTCGGGACCGGCTTCGAGCAAGGCTTCCGCGTGGCCGCCGCCGCCGAGCGTGGCATCCACGAAGAGACCGCCGCGTTCGGGCGCGAGTGCCGCAATCGTTTCCTGCAAGAGGACCGGGAGGTGGCGCGTGGGCTCCGGTGAGGAGGACGGCGGTTCGAGATGTCGGCTCACGAGGATCACGGCTGCGCTCCGTCGGCGTCGGGTTGGGCGAGGAAGTGGACACTCTGCTCGCGATAGAACTCGTCCGCGCGCGGGAGCTCGAGCTCGCGCCAGCGGCGGGCGTCCCAGATCTCAATCCAGTCGAGACAGCCGACGAGCACGATTTCTTCGCCGAGTCCGACGGCGGCCCGGAACTCCTCGGGCAGAGTGATGCGTCCCTGCGCATCGAGCGGCACCGGCTGCGCTTGCGAACCCGCGCGGCGATTGACGGTGCGACGCCCGGGCAGATTGCGCTGCGCCGACTGCACGCCGCGCACGTGCGCGAGAAATCCCGCGTCGGTGAAGAGCGTCAGGCAAGGCTCTTCGGTGCGCGCGAGTTGGAACTGGCGCCGTTGCTCGGGATCGTCAATCTGATCCAACAGGCGACGCGGCACGAAGACACGATTCTTCGCATCCAGCTTGTGCGCGTATTCGCCCGTGAAGAGTCCCATGAGAGCGTTCGAAGGAGGTGGTGGGATTCTGTGGGAAACAGCCCCTTTCTCCCCCTCACAGGTATTCTGCTCCTGCTCTGGCGCTCGTCAAGCAAAAAACCCGGGACTCGGCCCGGGTTTTGTGAACGATCCTAAGTTCTTGTCAGTCAGTCACTTGCGTCGTCCTCCACGCTCAGGAGGCCATCCAGTCCGGCTTCTTGGGTCGGGTCCAGCAGACCGGCGAGGGTCGCGGACAGACTTTGCCGCCGCTCCTCGGTCAGTTCGCGCGCTGCGACCGGGAATTCGCGGGTCGTGCGCACCTTGCGCAGCACCAGGATTTCCTCGCCGCGGCGCTTCTCGACGCGCAGCAAGCGCAGGCGCCGATGGCGCACCAGGAGCAGCGCCAGGAGGAAGGCGAGATCCTTGGCTTCCTCGCGCGTGTCCTCGGCGAGTTTGGCCATCGCGTGCAGCAGCAAGTCGAAGTCCACGCGCAGCGCAGCGGCGCCGCGACGCGCGCGCGTGCGCCACCAGATGAGGTCGTCGGCGGCGTCGTGCGCGTCGAAGCAGCGGCGACAGAGATCCTCGCGACCCAGCTCCCCGCCCGCGAGGCACAGCAAGGACCACAGATCTTCCTCGGCGGCGAAGGGCGCCGCGCAGCGCGAGCACAACTCCTGACAGCGGCTCAGACGCCAGGTTTCGCTCATCGTGTGACTCCGACTCCGCTCGACACCAGCAGCGAGGACACGTGCTGGAGCAGGATCCGCGCGCGTTGGACGTCATCCGGCATGCTTTCCCATTTCGCGAGCACGATGTCCATCGGGCGTCCCTTCTCTTCGTTCTTCTCGGTCTCGACGCGCGCGCGCAGCTTCGCCACGTCCGCGTCGTAGCCGACGACTTCGATGCTCGCGCGGTAGCGGCGGCCCGCGCCGGCGAAGGCCTGCAGCTCGAGTCTCCAGTCGGAAACCACGCTGTCGCGGGCCTCGTCCACGCGCGGCGCGGGGTAGCCCGCCTGGGCCATCGCCTGCGCGCAGTAAGCGAGCAGGTCGCGCATCGGCGGAGCGTCCGCAATCTGGCGCTCCGACCACTCGCCTTCCTCACCGCCCATCATGGAACAGGAGAGCAGCAGGGGCAGCAGGAACACGGCACGCGCGAGTCGCATGCCGTGATTCTAGGCTGTCGCAGAACCGAGTCCTTCTCGTGCGGACGCTCAGCTCAGGATCCATCTTGACGGCAGCGCGCTCCTGACGGAGAGTGAAAGCTTGCGCAGCCTCCTACCTACCTACCTGATCCTGCTTCTAGGCCTCGGTGGCAGCGCGTTCGCCCAAGGCCACCCGATGGAGGTCTGCCATTCCGGTGAAGCCTGGAGCACGCGCTATCCCTCTCTCAATCCCGGCGATTTCGTTCACATCCCCGTTGGAGTGACGGTGGTGCTGGACACTCAGACCCAGCTTCTAGGCGGTCTCTGGGTGGAAGGAGACTTGATCTTCGATCACAGCAAACCGGGAAGCACCGTGGAACTGCGAACGGCGTACGCAGTGGTCACCGGCACTTTGCAGATCGGCTGCAAGCAAGGTTCCACGATCACGCGCTTCACGAAGAAGACGCACCTGACTCTGATCGCTCCGGAGAGCTACCCAGGGTATTCCTTGGCGCCCTTCACGGCCGGAGTGCAATGGCCGGCAGCGATGGACACCCGCTTCAGCACCGGTCCCGTTTACGAAGCCGCACTCGACCGCGGCCTGATCATCGCCGGTACCGGCGAGCTCTACGTTTACGGCAACGATTCGCGTGCGCAGACGTGGACCACCTTGGCCAACACGGTCGCGGCGAGCGACAGTCTGTTGCCGCTGACCGATCCGGTCTGGAACACCTGGAAGGTGACCGATGAAATCGTGATCGCGTCCACCGATTTCGAGTACGCGGACCAATGGATCAAGGGCGTAGGTGACGGCCGCCTGTTGACTTCTGCCGAGCGCGGCGGCCACGCGCCAGGCTACGTGCAGGGCGAGAAGCGCCAGATTTCGGTTCTGAATCCTGGTACGCAGAGTGTCACAGTGTCTGCCCAGCTCGAACACGGGCATTGGGCAGCATCGGTGTCGGCAAATTTTGGTGCGAATGTGGAGACGATGGACATGCGCGCCGAAGTCGGTAACTTGACCCGCAGCGTAGTGATCCGGGGCGAGGAATCCGCCTACAGCTCGTCACAGCGTGGCGGCACCACCCACCGCGGCCACGTCATTCTGCTGAAGGAGGTGAATGACGTGCCTTACTGTGAAGTGGATTGGGCTGAGTTCCAGAACTTAGGCATCCAAAGGAAATTCGGGAGGTATCCTTTCCATTGGCACATGCTCGGCGATGCACGCAAGGGAGCGGACCGGCCTTACCTCCGGGACAGCAGCATCCATGGATGCGTGAATCGATTCGTGACGGTTCACAACACCATGTACGTGGACATCGAGCGCAACGTCGGTTGGGACACCTTGGGCGCGGGCTTCTTCTTGGAGGACGCGTCGGAGGCCGGCCAACCGATTGGTGACCAGACACAGTGTGTGATCCTTCGCGACAACCTCGGTATGAAGATTGGTCGGCCAGGACTCCCGAGCGAGTATCCCTTCGACTATCCGGCGGTTTACAAGGAACTGGAAGTCATTGATCCGCCGGTCTTTTGGATCCAGCATCCGAATCAGATCATCGAGGGAAACCATGCGGCAGGCGCGGCCGGGCATGGCTTCTACTTAGTGCCGAGCTGGGAGAATAACAACACCTGGTCGCACCAAGGGACTTCCTCGTTCAAGAACAACGTCGCCCACAGCAACGGCCAGCACGGCTTTTACCATCAGGCGCGCATCAAGTGGAATTGGCAGATCGGAGACGATCCTGCAGGGGAAGGTTTGGTCGCGTGGAAGAATCGCCGTTACGGGATTTGGTGGCGCACGCACGGGGTCTCCCTGCTGAGTGGTTGCAAGCTCGCCGACAACAAGTCCGGCTTCTATCCGGCGTCGGGTGGGCAGCAAGATGCGGCAGCCGACCCGAACACTCCGCCGACCTGCCGGCTGACCTTCACGAACGGGCTGATCTTCGGCGAGACGCCGAATGTGGGTGAACCCGAGGCGCTCAATCCAGCGGAGAATGGATTGGGTCGCTCGCTCCCGCAGACCTATTGGAATTTCGTTCGTCCGGAGCCGGTATCGGCAGCGAACGAAAGCGCGTGGGACACGCTCAACGCCTTCGAGTCCTACGACGGCCGCAACGTGGTCACCGACCTCAAGCTCGCCTACTTCCCGGCGAGCCGCAACCTGCCGAATCCGGATTCCTCCGTCGGCGGAACTGCGGACCAAGCCACCGGCGGCGCCACGCAAACCGAATACAACTCCCGCTACCTCGAGGATCCGCGCAACGACGTATCGGGTTTCGAGTACGCCACGGGAGTGGGACAGGGTGTCGCAAACCCGATCATTTACCGACTCACCGATCCCAACAGCGGCTTCAGCATGATCCGCAACACGGTCATCTACGACCACGACGACTCGCTCGGCCACGGCGCAGGCGTATACGTCTGCTACGACGATTTGTTCTTCGAGGCGAATGCGACTGGTCCAGGCACGCAAGTGGTCACGCCGCCTCTCCGCATCCTGCCCACCGCAATCGCGGACTTCGCGCAGTTCGAAGTGCGGACGAATCACACCAGTCTCAACCAGAAGATGACGGTGACGGTGAGCCACCATGCGGGCGGCACGCGGCAGATGAAGCTGGCGACCCTTCCCAATCCGGATGGGGAGGCTCAATACGGCTTCAATGCGCCGATCGGGCTGGACACCAATCCCGCCACCGATCGCGAGGGGATCTATACCTGTTCCTTCCCTACGGCGATGCCGACCGAGTACACGATCAAGATCCAGTTCGCCGAGGCGGAGGGTCTGCCGACGATCATCGGGGTGCCATTGGCGGCCGCACCGATTGGTTTGGTCGTGAACAACATTGACTTGATTCAGTTGTTGCAGGAAGAGTCCACCCTCCAGAATCTTCTGAACTCCGGGTACCTGCATGCCTTTTATTATGATTCTGGAAATGATCTTCTCTATATCAGAACAACCACTCGAGTGCTCGGCCCCAATGCCGGGTTGCCATTAGGACCTGATCTGGACGGAACGCGAAACATCATCGAGGTGAACTGATGCTCCTCCTTCTACTGTCCCTAGGTCAGAGCGTTCCTCCCGGTGGGGCTTGGGAGGAACAGTTCACCTTCGCCGGCACAGAGGCAAATGCTCGATTTGGCACAACTCTGGATTGGATCGGTGATGTGGATGGCGACGGAGTTGGAGACCTGCTAGTGAACTCGCCGGCCTACCCGACAGGCGTATCCGGGAGTACTGGCGGTGCGTCCTTCTTGTACTCCGGCACGACTGGCGTGGAACTCGCTCAGCTGATCGGCTCCTTCGTTCCTCCGCCATGGAGTTTCGCGAAGTGCGGTTCGCGGCTCGGAGATATTACTGGAGACGGCAAGCCAGAGATCGCGATCGGGAAGCCCTCCAGCCAATGGGGCGCGCTTCCTGCGATACAGGTCTATTCCGTTCTTCCGTGGACTCTCGTTTACGAGGTGCAAGCCCCTAGCCAGCCTAGCGCCCTCGGAGTCGGCAACTGCGCGGGTGGAACTGATCTCAACGGAGACGGATGGCCGGATCTAGTCGCTGCGGATCCATACTTCGAAGCCAATGGGGTTTTCGCTACTGGTGCGGTGCACGCCTTCAATGGAGTGGACGGCTCCCTACTCTGGCGAGTGAGTGGACCAGGCAGCTCAGATTTCGGCGGGACCGTGAGCTGTCCCGGCGATGTCAACGGCGACGGATACGCCGACGTGATCACGCGAAGCCAGATCTATCCCGGCACAGTGCACGCCCTCTCCGGCCTGGACGGAGGCGAATTGTACCGATTTCACGGCGACTACCTTTATGGCTTCATCGGTGCCAGCCGTCTCTCCCCCTGCGGCGATGCCGACGGCGATGGATTGCCCGACTACATCGTCGGCCAAGCGGAAGATCCCGGCGTCAGCAACGGCATGGCGACGATTCACCGCGGCTACGACGGGGCAATTATTCATCGTTGGGAAGGACCGATCGCTGGCGAAGACTTCGGCTTTCGCGTCGGAGGTCCTGGCGACGTCAATGGCGACGGCTGGCCGGACTACCTCGTCAGTGCATGGCGTGGCCAAGGGCTTGGACGGGTGTATCTGTATTCTGGCCGGGACTTCAGTCTGATGAAGACGCTGTACTCGCCGTCCACCACCCCGAGTAGTTTCGGCTTCACGCTGAGTAACCTCGGTAGTGACATCAACGGTGACGGCAGCGCTGAGGTGGTGATCGCCGATCCGTCTGAGCCCGTCAACGGCCTCAACAACGCAGGCGCGGTGTACATGTTCTCCTTCGACCGCTTCCTCCGAACCGACGCGCGCGAAGTCTCTGCATCCAACGGTGGCACCATCCACTTCACCCTCGACTTCCCCGCCAGCGAAGCCGGCATGAGCTATCGTCTTCTCGCTTCCGCCGATCAACCCGGCAGTCTCAGCTACGGCGGCGTCGGCATCCCGCTCGTGATGAGCGGTTTGCTCAAGAAGATGCTGACTTCCCCGCCACCGCTCTTCGATTTCCCCGCCGGCACTCTGGATGCAAACGGCGACGCGCTCGTCACCGCCACCTTCGCCCCCGGCACCGCCTCCGCCCTGATCGGCCGCACCCTCAAGTTCGCCGCCGTCAGTCTGCTTTCGCCGACGCAACCGAGCCGCTCCTCGGCGCCGGCGTGGGTGGAAATCACCCCTTAGACTGGAGCCAGAGCCATGACCACCGCGCGCGCCTTTGAGTCCTACGACGGCCGCAACGTGGTCACGAACCTCAAGCTCGCCTATTTTCCGGCGAGCCGCAACCTGCCGAATCCGGATTCCTCCGTCGGCGGAACTGCGGACCAAGCCATCGGCGGAGCCACGCAGACCGAGTACAACTCCCGCTACCTCGAGGACCCGCGCAACGACGTCTCTGGTTTCTCCAACGCCACCGGCCTCGGCCAGGACGTCGCGCATCCCATCATCTATCGCCCGACGAACCTCGCCAGCGGCTTCAGCATGATCCGCAACACGGTCGTCTACGATCACGACGACTCGCTCGGCCACGGCGCAGGCGTGTACGTGTGCTACGACGATTTGTTCTTCGAGGCAAATGCGACCGGTCCCGGCACGCAAGTGGTCACGCCGCCTCTCCGCATCCTGCCCACCGCAATCGCGGACTTCGCGCAGTTCGAAGTGCGGACGAACCACACGAACCTCAACCAAAAGATGACGGTGAGCGTGAAGCACCACTTGTCGGGCACGCGTGAGTTGCTTCTCGCCACCCTCCCCAATCCGGATGGGGAGGCTCAATACGGCTTCAATGCGCCGATCGGTCTGGGATCTGGAGCTGGGTATCCGAACCGTGAGGGGGTCTACACCTGTTCCTTCCCTACGGCGATGCCGACTGAGTACACGATCAAGATCCAGTTCGCCGAGGCGGAGGGGCTGCCGACGATCATCGGGGTGCCGTTGGCGGCAACGCCGACGAGTCTCAGACTGAACGTGAATACGAATCTTCTAGCGTCATTGCCCAAGCCAAACCTATCTGACCTACTAAGTGCTCCGGAATCAAACGCTTGGTTCCATGACGCGGCAAATTCAGTTCTCTACGTCAGAACGAAGACCGTCGTGCTTGGCACTAACGGTCCAGATCTCGATGGGACACGCAACGTGATCGAGGTGAACTAGCCATGTTTCTCGTCGTCGTTCTCTGTCAGTTGGCACAACCGGGCGGCGAGTGGACAAACCTCCATTCCTGGTTTGGAACCGAATCCAATGGACTCCACGGCCTGCAGTTGGATTGGATCGGCGATGTTGACTTGGACGGATGGGATGATCTCATTGTCAGTTCCATCGGTTACCCTGGTGGTCTGCCGAACAGCTTCGGCGCCGCGTTCTTGTACTCAGGTCGTTCTGGAACAGAACTGGATCGGCTAATCAGTACCATACCTCCGCAATGGGGCCTAACCCCGCAAGTTTCTCGTCTTGGAGACGTAACCGGCGATGGCAAGCCGGAGGTCGTCATCAGCAAGCCGGCGAGAGTCGCCGGAGTCCTGGATGGCGTCCAAGTGTATTCGGTTCTACCTTGGTCCCTGCTCTATGAAGTACACGCCACGCAAGAGCAGAGCAGTCTGGGAACTTTCAACTGCGCGGGCGGAACTGACCTCAATGGTGACGGCTGGCCTGACTTCGTCGCGGCCGATCCAGAGTTTCGTGAGAATGGAGTGTTCGCCACGGGCGCTGTCCACGCCTTTAATGGCCTCGACGGTTTGCTCCTTTGGCGGATCAGCGGTCCTGGCAGTTCACAATTCGGTGGCACGGTGATTTGTCCCGGCGACGTCAACGGCGACGGCTACGCGGACGTGATCACGCGCAGCCAGATCTATCCTGGCCACATCCACGCCCTCTCAGGCCTCGACGGCAGCGAGTTGTACCGCTTCCCTGGAGATTATCTCTATGGATTCATCGGCGGGGGAAACGCTCTTGCGTCCTGCGGCGACGCCGACGGCGATGGGTTGCCGGACTACATCGTCGGTCAGTACGAAGATCCCGGCGTGAGCAATGGGATGGCGACGATCCACCGTGGCTACGACGGCGCGATCATTCACCGCTGGGAAGGATTGCTCGCAGGAGAAAACTTCGGCCACGTGGTCGGCGGCCTAGGTGACGTGGACGGAGACGGCAGGCCGGACTTTTTGGTGAGCGCGGAGGCAGGGATCGGCCTTGGGCGCGCTTATGTTTTCTCCGGCCGGGATTTCACTCTGCTGACGACGCTGTACTCACCCTCTGCGACGCCCAGCACTTTCGGCTGGACCCTCGCCAGCCTCGGCGCCGACGTCACGGGCGACGGAGGAGCGGAGGTCGTGATCGGCGACTACTCCGAGCCCGTTAACGGCCTCCACAACGCCGGCGCGGTGTACGTGTTCTCCTTCGACCGTTACCTCCGTACCGACGCACGCGAAGTCTCAGCATCCAACGGCGGCACGATTCACTTCACGCTCGACTTCCCCGTCAGCGAAGCCGGCCTCGGCTACCGCCTGCTCGCCTCGAGCGATCAGCCCGGCAGCCTCAACTACGGCGGCGTCGGCATCCCGCTCGTGATGAGCGGTCTGCTGAACAAAATGCTCGCTTCCCCGCCGCCACTCTTCGATCAACCCGCCGGCACCCTCGACGCCAACGGCGACGCGCTCGTCACCGCCACCTTCGCCCCCGGCGCCGCCTCCGCCCTGATCAGCCGCACCCTCAAGTTCGCCGCCGTCAGCCTGCTCTCGCCGACGCAACCGAGCCGCTCTTCGGCTCCGACGTGGATTCGCATCACGCCCTGACTGTTCGAGGAAAGCTGCTTCGCTCACCACGCAGCACTAGTGCGCCTGACTGCGGTCCTCGCGTTCACGCTCGCGCAGGGCGAGCCGCAGCGGCACCGAGGCGTAACCGAGTCGCTCGCCGAGGGCCCGCGACAGCGCGCGCAGCGCTTCCTTCTCCCACAGGCGCTTGCGGTTCACGAAAATCAGGAAGGCCGGCGGGGAAGCGCCGATCTGCGTCGCGTAGTAAGCGCGCGGCTTCTCGCCGCGACCACGGAAACGCAGCCGATCGAGGCAGAGCGCGAGCGTCCGGTTGAGTTCGCCGGTGCCGATGCGCTTGCGCGCGGTCTCACCGAGCGCGAGCGCGGAAGGCAGCACGCGCTCGAAGCCTTCGCCGGTGAGATTCGAGAGCAGCATCATCGGCGCCTCCCGCAAGTGCGGCAGGCGCGCTGCCACCATCTCGCGGAAGGCGCGCGCCGTGAGCTCGGGCAGCAGATCGCGCTTGGTGCCCACCACCACCACCGGCTTGTAGTGATCGAGGGCTTCGCGTCCGAGCGCGAGATCCAGCCGCGAGGGCTCCTGCGTGACGTCGAGCAGCAGCAGCGCAACGTCGGCGCGACGCAGCGCTTGCGCGGTGCGCGCGAGCGAGAAGAACTCCACCGCGTTGGCGATGCGATCCTTGCGATGAATGCCCGCAGTGTCCACCAGCGTGATGGTGCGACCCTCGACCTCGACGTCCACGTCCACCGCATCGCGCGTGGTGCCCATCACCTCGCTCACGATCATGCGCTCCTCGCCGACGACTGCGTTGACGAAGGAGGACTTGCCGACGTTGCGCCGTCCCATCACCGCCACGCGCAGGCGTTCGCTGCCCGGCCGCGGAGCGTCCTCGGGCAGAAAGGGCGCGAGCGCCTCGCACAGCGCGCGGATGCCGCTGCCGTCGGCCGCGGAGACCGGCAACGCCTCGCCGTAGCCGAGACACGCGAAGTCGCCGAGGGTGGCCTCCGCACCCGGCGTCTCGCACTTGTTGGCCGCCAGCACCACCTGCTTGCCGGCACCGCGTAGGTGCTTGGCCACCACTTGGTCGAGGTGCTGCAGGCCTTCGCGCGCATCCACCAGAAACACCACCACCTCGGCGGCGTAGATCGCGGTCTGCACCTGCACTTCCACCGAAGCCGCGAGGTCGTCGCGGTCCACGATCCCGATGCCGCCGGTGTCCATCAGATCCACCGCGCGCGGCGGATCGAGCTCCTCCAGCACCACCGGCACCGCGAGACGGTCACGGGTCACGCCGGCGGTCGGCTCGACGATCGCGCGCCGCTCCCCCAGCAGCCGATTGAACAGGGAACTCTTGCCGACGTTGGGGCGACCGACGATCGCCACCAAGGGACGCCGCACGGGGGGGGGTGAGGAAGGATTTTCGGTCATCGGACGCCGAGCAAGGGATGGACTTGCGGAATCGCCCGCAGATCGAGGCCGAGGGCGAGCCCATGCTGCGCCCAAGCCAACAGTTGCGCCGCCGCGGGCGGCCGCGGACCGCGTGCCACCGGCGTGACCGGCTGTAGGAAAACCGCCGCGCCCGGAACGAGCCGCGCGATCTTGGCGAAGGCTTCGGCCACTTCCTCGGTCGGTACTGCGGCGCTCACCACCAACTTGATCCAGAAGCGCGCGCGCCGCGCGTCGCGCGCCACCTCGAGGCATCCGCGTGGATCCGCGAGTTCACCGCCCGCCCGCAGCGTGGAGCCGAGCTTCCAGTCCAGACTGATGTGATCCACGAGTTCGCTGAGCGCCTGCAGACGCTCCGGCCAGAGTCCAGCGGTCTCCAACAAGACGCGGCCGGGCCAGCGCGGCAGCCAGCCGCGCAGGAAATCCACTTGTTCGAGCGGCTCCCCGCCGGTGACGGCGAGCGTGGTGCGCGCCGGATCCACGCCATGATGCGCGCAGACCAGCGCAAGCTCCGCGTCGAGCGCCGCCGCGTCGAGTGGATTGGCGTGGCGCGTGGTGAGCGCGCCGAGATGACGCTCGTACTCAGGGCGGCGCGTCCAGGAGCGCGGCGTGTCGCAGTAGCCGCAACGCAGCGGACATCCGCCCAACCGCAGGAAGAGTTGCGGCCGCCCGATCTCCGCAGCCTCCCCTTGCAGGCTGTAGAAGATCTCGTCGAGATGGACGAGGTCGGCTTGGGGCATCGTTCACCCCCGGCGCAGCAGCGCCGCGGACTATTCGGCCGCCGGGGCCTCGCTCTCCGCAGCGTCCGCCGCTTCGGCCTTCAGTTCCTTCTTCGATTTCTTCACCACGGCCTTGAGCTTGGTGCGCACCTTGGGCAGGCCGAGCGGCGAGCCTTCCTCAGCCTGCAGCCGACCGTCCGCGCGCAGGCGCTCGATGCGCTCGCGGCGAGTCCAGACCGAACGCGCGGTCGAGAGACCGCTTCCGAGTTGCAGGGACGTGTGGACGGACATGTTCGTGAGGTCAGGGTTGGGATTTCGGAAGCAGACGGACGTAGGCAGAGCGGAAAGGTTTGTCGGTCTCGCCCGGAAGGCTGAGACCGCGCACCTTCTGCACCAGCGGGGCGAGGGAAGCGGAGTCGGCGGCGCGACCGACGTAGAGCTCGTACCACACCTTGCCACGCTCCTCGGTGCGGTGCAGCCGGACGTCGGCGAGCTGCAGATCCTTCTGCAACTGGCCTCCGACGCGCTGCGCGGTTTCCCGCTGGGAGTCGCCTTGGTAGGTGATCGCGAGCACTGCGTAGGCGGGAGCCTCGGTCCGGGGCGTGGAAACGCTCGGTGCCGGTGCTTCCGGAAGCTGTGTGCGCAGGGTGGACGGCGTCCCGGTCTCCAGAGGAGTGACGGGATCGTCGCCCTTGCTGAGCAGCAGTTGCAGGAGCCAGACGACCAGGACCACCCAGAGCAGCACGAGACCCACGCGGAGCCAAGCGCGGCGCTGAAGCGGACCGAAACGGAAACGGAAGGGAGCGGCTCGCGGGGCGGCGGGCTTCGGAGCTGCGGGTTCCACGCTCACCGGCGACTGTTGTTGTCGTCGCAGGACGTCGAGGAGTTCGCGCTTCCGAGTGGCCATGGCCGAGACCGGAGCCTGGAGAGGATACGGCAGCGGATCAAAGCTGTCCACGACCCCGGGCCGCCGATCCACACCCTATCCTGCACACGTGCCGAGTATCCACCCGCCCGATCCGCGCGCCCTGCACGCGGCGGCGACCTTGTTGGGCGAGGCCGTGGGCGCCGGCTTGGATCGCGTGGGCTTGCCCGAGCTGCCGCAGGCGACTCTCGCAGCTCCGGATCCGGCCGAGGAGACGGATTCCCTGGCGCGCGTGGCCTTGGAAGTGGCCGCCTGCACCCGCTGCCCGCTCGCGAAAACGCGCCAATGCACGGTGCCGGGCGAAGGCGCGCCGCGCGCGCGATTGATGCTCGTCGGCGAGGCGCCCGGAGCGGACGAGGACCGGACCGGCCGGCCTTTCGTCGGCGCCGCCGGGCAACTGCTCGACAAGATCCTCAGCGGCGGCATGGGTCTGCGGCGCGAAGAAGTCTTCATCGCCAACCTCCTCAAGTGCCGCCCCCCTGGAAATCGAGATCCCGCGCCGGAGGAGGTGGCGGCCTGCGCTCCTTTCCTGGAGCGACAGATCCGCGCGGTGCAACCCGAGCTCCTCTTCGCTCTGGGCAGGCACGCCGCGCACGCCCTCACCGGAAGCGCGGGCGCCATCGGCAGCTTGCGCGGCCGCCTGCACCTGCGGCAGCAAGGGGGCCCGCCCGTGCTCGTGAGCTTCCATCCTGCTTATCTGCTGCGCAATCCCGCCGCCAAGCGCGATTGCTGGGAGGACGTGCAGCGTGCGCTGGCTCATCTCGGCCTCCCCCGCCCGGACGCTGCTCGCGAATAAGGCGTCGAAACCGGCTCCAGGCGGAGCACTAGCAGGGGCGCACGCTCGGCTCGGAGTCGCGGCGCGCCGGATCCGCGGCAAGTTCCATGGACACCGGCCGCTGCGCCGCTACGATCTTGAGCCACCCGAACCCTGGCGGACCCGAGTCTTCCCTCGCGGACCGCTGGACCGCAATCCCTTGAACCGCGACTCGATGCGCTCACGAGCCCCGTCCCTGCTCCTTCCCGCGCTCCTCCTGGCCTCCTGCGCTGCGCAGCCGAGCGAGGACAGAGAGACCCCGACGACCGCCCGCGCCCCCGGAACCAACCGGAGCGCTGAAGGCCAGGAACCCGGCACCGTGGATCGTGTGCAGGCGATGCAAGAGAAGCGTCGCGTGCTCGCGGGCACCTACGTCGAACTGGGAGACGATGCCTTCGCGCGCGGCGACTTCCAGGGTGCTTCCATTCACTACGCCGAGGCCAACAGCCTCGACGCGAACAGCGTCGCGGCCCGCGACGGCCTGCGCCGCGCGCAAGCAGCGCTCGCCGGTCAGCCGTGGTCGCTCGACACCGCCGTAGACGTGATCGGCGATCTGCACATGCGCGACGCGCAGCGGCGCGTGAAGATCGAAGGTCTGGTGCGCGACGGGGATCGTGCCATGGCCGGTGCCGACTTCGACGCTGCCGTGCGCGACTACGGCGCGGCGCTCGAAGCACTCGACTTCGCTCCCGACTTCGCGAGTGGACTGCTCGAGCGGGGCTTGGTGCAGAGCCGCTACGACGAGGCGCGTTCCGCCCAGGCGGAATCCATCGCCGCGCGGCGCGGTGCCGACGCTGCGGCCTCGGCAGAGCGTGCGGAAGAGATTCGGCGCGCCAACTCCGAGTACGAAGCGAACCTGCTCGCCACCCTCTACATGGAGGCGAACAGCCAGTTCCAACGCGGCTTCTACTCCAAGGCGGTGGAGACGCTCGACACGCTGCTGCGACTCGATCGCCGCAACCAAGCGGCCCTGGACCTGCGCGAAACCGCGAATCTGGCCGCGCACGAGTCCCGCGAGGGACGCGCCTCCGAGGCGCACGCCCGCGCTTGGGCAGACACCTTCACCGGTCTGCGCACCGAGCTCCTCCCGGTCTCCGGGCCGATGGAGTACAACCTCGACTACTGGAGCGACGTGGTCTCGAAGCGTGCTTCGCTCGACGCCGCCTCCGCGGAAGAAACCGTGGATCCGGTCACCACCGCGATCCGCGCCAAGCTCGCCAGCACGCGCATGATCGCGCGCTTCGAGGATCAGCCGGTCGAGGAGATCGTGCAGAACCTCTCCGCCCTCACTGGCGTGAACTTCGTGGTCTCGCGCGCGGTGCGTGACGAAGTGGACGAAGACACCAAGACCATCCGCATGGTCTTCAAGGAGGCACGCCCGGTCTCCAATCTGCTCGACCTCATGCAGGACATGATGCTCGGTCAGGTGCAGTTCGTGGTGCGCAACGGCGCCGTGATGGTGGTCACCGAGGCCGAGGCCGACGTGGACGTCTTCACCAAGCAGTACGAAGTGCGCGACATCGTGCGCCCGCTGCGTGACTTCATCCTGCCCGAGGTCAACCTCTCCCCGTCCGGCGGCATTGACGCCGTGGACGAAGAGCTGCCCGAGAGCGAGGCCAACATCCTCACCGAGGACGAATTGCTCGAGACCATCCAATCCGTGATCGAGCCGGACTCCTGGGACGGTGAGCAGCGCAGCGTGACGATCGAGGCCGGCACCCTGGTGGTCCGCCATCGCCGTGCGGTGCAGGACCAGGTGGACGAGATGCTGCGCGACCTGCGCAAGCCCTCCAACATCATGGTGGAGATCACCGTGCGCTTCATGCGCGTCGAGGACTCCTTCCTGCAGGACATCGGCGTGGACTGGCGCGGTCTCGGTGACGACTCGACGGTCGGCATCCCGGGCCAGGGCACCGACAACGTCTTCGACGACTTCGGCTCCGATTTCGGTTCCCCGGGCGACCCCGGTCCGATCGGCTCCGACAACGACGTCGGCCTCTTCTTCCGCGAGGCGAACGACAACATCAACGTGATGAGTCGTACCGAGAACCTCTACGACTCGGCGCTCGGCTCCGATTCGGTGTTGACCAACAGCGGCGGACTGTCCCTGCAGTACACCTGGCTCGACGACGCGCAGTTGGAGATGGTGCTCCGCGCGGTCAAGAAGTCGAAGCGCAGCGAACTGGTGATCGCGCCGAAGCTGATGGTGTACAACACCTCGCGCGCGAACTTGGTGGTCGCCAACCAGGTCTCCTACGTCGCCGACTTCGACGTGGAGATCGCGTCCGCAGCAGCGATCGCCGACCCGATCGTGCGCGTCGCCTCCGACGGCGTGTACCTCGACGTCCGTCCGGTGGTCACTGCCGACCGTCGCTTCGTATGGGTGGACGTGCGCCCGACCGTGGCCACGCTCAAGCGTCCGATCCCGACCTTCCAGACTTCGCTCGGTACCGGCTCGCCAGTCACGCTGATGCTGCCGGAGCTGGAACTGCAGAAGATCCGCACTCGCGCCTTCGTGCCGGACGGCGGCACGCTGCTGCTCGGCGGCATGAAATTGGTGGATCAGCAGGATCTCGAATCGGGAGTCCCCTTCCTCGACCGGATCCCGGTGCTGTCCTTCTTCTTCACGCGCAAGGGCACCTTCGAGTCCTACCGCAAGCTGATCATCCTGCTCTCGGCGAGGATCATCCTCCCGCGCGAGCTGGAGCCCGCTCCGCTCCCGGGCCGCCGTAACTAGGCCCGGATCGCGGCCGGAGGCAGGAAGGCCTCCGGCCGCTTGACTTTCAGCCCGTTACACCGCACCGCAACCGGAATACACAAGGCATGTTGGCTTGCACGGCCGTTCTTCTGCTGGGACTCGTCCCCCCCGCGCAGGAGCCCGAATCCTCCGTCCTCATCGAGCGCACTGCGCAAGGCGCACGCGGCATCGCGCGCGACTTCGCCCTGCCGGATTGGGCAATGCTGCTGATCGAGAAGGATCGGCATCTGGCGAAGACCGATCAAGACCATGCGCAGCTCGCGCTCACCGAGTGCGACGTGCTGCTCGCGAAGGCGGGCATCGAGCGCGACATCCAGGCGCGCCTCAAGCTCTTCGCCGACGCCGGCGCCGCCTACGGCATCGTGCTCGAACGCTACGGCAGCACGGAAGTCGCGAAAGAGGCGCAGCGCCGAGTTGGGCAAACCGCCTTCCAGTACGCGCAGACTCTCGATCAACTTTTCGTCACCGAGGACGTCACCGAAGCGCAGCGCGCGGAACTGATCGCCGCCGCCGAGCCCTTCTTCAAGACCGCGCTCACCGCGATGAACGCCTTGATCCGCTGGTTCAACCAGCTCCCGGCGGACCATCCGGATCGCGAGGACCTGATCGGCACGGTTTACTTCCCGACTCAGTTCTTCCGCGCCATCACCTACACCTCGTGGGCGCGCCTCTATTCGGCAGGCAGCTTGGAACGAGACCAGTACAGCAAGTCGGCGATTGACTACCTGGAGAACTTCGCGCTGGAAGCGGGCGGTCCCTTCGGCATGCAGGCCTATCGCCTGACCGCGGACGTCTTCGTGTTGCGCCAGGAGTATTCCGACGGCACCGACTACTACCGCTACGTGATCGACACCTGCCGGGAGTTCCTCCTCGACCCGAATGCCGCCCTCTCCCCGCTTCAGATCGCCGGCTACGAAGGCGCGATCATGGACGCGACGCTCGGCCTGCTGAACATGCACCGCGAGACCGGCGACGGCGGCGCTTTCGTCGCGGCCGTCACGGAGTTCGAAACCTGGATCCGCGAGGAAAACATTTCCCTCCAGCCCGCGGCGTATCAGATTCGCCTGCTCGAAGCCAAGGACCTCGTGGATCAAGGCCGCATCAGCGAGGCACTGGCACTCGCTCAAGAGGTCGCAACCGACAACCAGACCAGCGTGCTGCGGCTGCAGGCCAACGCCGCCATGGCCTACGCGATCGAGAACGCGCCGCCGGATGCCGAGATCTCGCTCGACGTGCTCTACCAGGCCGCCATCGGTTCGCAGCAGTCGAACGAGACGGAACGCGCCGTGAGTTTCTGGCGTGCGCTCATCGCGCGCCTGCCCGGCAGCGGTCGGGAGGCCGACTACCTCGGCCCCGCCTACGCCAACCTCGCCTCCTGCTGGAATACTCTCGGCGACGGCTTGCTGGCGGCAGTCGCGGCGGCGAGCGGCGTGAAGAGCGGCGTCACCGACGAACAGTACGGACTGCGTCTGGCCACCATGTGGTCGAACAAGGCGGACTCCTTCGCGCGCACGCGCACGACCGATGAAGCGTTGCGCGCTTGGAACAACCAGGCGATTGACGCCTTCAACATCTTCCAGGAAGACGGCACACCGGTAGGCGTGTTGTGGCGTGCCGCTCACAAGCGCGACTGGAGTTTTGCCCAGGATCAAGCCGCGCTCGCCAAGGACAAAGCGGCGGACAGCAAGGAAGCGCAAGAGGCGATGAAGGCTTTCCGCGAAGCCGCGACCTCCTACGCCAAACTGCCGAAGGACAGCAAGTACTACGACAAAGCCAGCGTGCAGCGCGGTCTGTGCTTCCACAAGATCACCGCCTGGGACGTGAACGCGGCCGAAACCGCGATTCCGATCTTCGAGGACTATCTCGCGCACGTCGCGAACCCGGCCAACAGCGTCAGCGATCCGACCGCGGTCAAGTACCGCAAGGAGAGCGAACCGGCTGCCGTCTTCTACCTCGGCGACTGTCAACGACTGCTCGCCAAGGAAGGTCGTCCCGGCGCCTGGGAAGAAATGCTCAGCACCTACGCGGACTTCGGCGCGCGCTTCTCGGATCAGCCCGGGCTGCATGAAGCGGTGCGTGACGCGCGCGTCGAGGCATTCCTCGCGCTCGGCGACGTCCCTAAGGCCGAAGCCGAGTTCCAACTGATGCTCGACGAGAACATGGCCAACTCGCGCATCACCTTCTCGGCCTACAAGCTGCAGCGTGAGTTCTCGGCGCGTGCTGACGCCGCGAAGACTCCGGAAGAGCGACTGCCCTGGCTCGCGCTCGCCGCGAAGTACCTCGGCGTGATGAACCAACGCGCTGCGAAACCCTCGGGTCTGGCGCTCTACAACGAGGCGCTGCAGCGCACCGAACTCGAGGAGTGGGCCGCGGCCGAACGCCTCGCTGGTGCCGCGCTGGATCCCGTCGCCGAGTTGCCGGAGAACTACCGCTTCGGCGCGCTCAAGACCCGTGTCGGCGCCCTGCTCGAACTACGCCGCGTTCCCGAAGCCGTACCGCTGGTGCAACAAATGCACGAGCAGCGCTCGAACGACATCGCGACGCTCAGCTTCCGCATCCGCACCCTGGCCGGATTCCTGATCGTGCAAAAGGGGCAAGTGCTCGAAGTGCCGGGTGACGGCAGTGCGGCGTCGCTCAAACTCGCCTATGACGCGGCGAACACTTTGATCCAAGTCGCAGAGCACGAGGCCAACCAACTGGGCATCAACAAATTCCTGCACAAGCCGTGGTGGGAAGCGCGCGTGGATCAGCTCTACGTGATCTACCGACTCGGCCAGGTGGATACCTCGCAGGCCGGTAAGCACAAGACCCTGCTCGAAGGCCTGCGCAACCAGGCGCCGGAGTTCGGCGAGGCCGTGTGCGGCCGCAACGTGCCGCTCAAACTCCAGTGGCTCCTGCAGCGTTAAGCCGATGATCCTCCTCACCTCGCTCCTGCTCGCCCTGCCCGCGCTGCCCGCCGCGCAGGACCGCATTGATCGCGCGGACGGACGCGCCGTCGGCGGCAAACTCGTCTCGGCCACGCTCAGCGAAGTCGTGTATGCGAGCGGCGAAGGCAAGGAGCTCAAGCTCGCCTCCGCGGATGCGTTGGAACTCACTCCGGCACCCAGCACCGAGCTGATGCGCACTGGCGAACGCGATTTCGAGCAACGCGACTGGGCCGGTGCCGTCAACGCTTTCTCAGCCGCCGCCAGCGAGAGCGGCCAAGCTGCGTGGTTACCCGCCTGGGCCGGACTCCGTCACGGCGAAGCCTTGCTCGGCTGGGCGCGCAGTGAGCGCTCCAAGGCCGGCGAAGCCGCCGCCGCCATGAGCGCTTGGGGCGCGGCGCATCCGGACTCCTACTGGCTGCCGCGTGCTCGCCTCGCGCACGCGCGCGCGCTGATTCTCGCTGGCGACGGCGAAGGTGCGGAAAAACTGCTCACCGACTTGCTCACCCTCGTCTTCGACAAGGGGCTCTCCAAGCACCTCGAATTCGAGATCAACCTCGAACGCTGCCGTTCCTTCCTCGCCACGCGACAGCCCAAGGTTGCCGAGACGCGCCTTCGCGATCTGGTCGCCAAAGATCCGCCGGCGGACGCCCCGCGCGGCGTGCGCTCCCGCCTGATCTCGCTGCGTGGACAGGCGCAGATCCTGCTCGGTGACGCGATCGAAGCCGAGAGCGGTGCGCAACCCGCAGCCGCCTACTGGGAAGGACTGGCTCGCGATCCGCGCGCAAGCACCGACGTGCGCGCTGCTGCCCTGACCGGGCTCGCCAACGCCGCGATCAAGGACAACCGTTTGCGCGAAGCTCAACTGCAACTCGCTGAGGTCGTCGCCGTCCTGGATGCAAGCCAGGAAGTGCGCGCGCGTGCCCTGTGGGACCTGCACTCGGTCACCGAAAAGCTCGGTGACCACCCGGTGAACTCCCGCACTTACCTGGAGCGCATTCTCCAGGAGTGTCCCGACTCCACCTGGGCCGAACCGGCCCGCAAGAAACTCGGTCGCTGATCCGGATCCCGGAGACCGCTAGAATCCTGTTCCTAGAACCCACCCCGGGTGCGGATCCCGGGCGCAAGCACAACAAAGAACCCATGTCCCGTCTTCGCACTCTCGTCCTGCCCGCCCTCGCAGCGGTGATGACCGCCGGCACCGCCTCTGCTCAAGACAGCAGCAGCAGCGGCATCTCGCTGATGGACGCCATCAAGGCGTCGGGCGTGATCGGTGCCGTCATCATCCTGATGTCGGTCGTGGCGCTCGCGCTCGTCATCGAGCACTTCATCACGATCAAGCGCGAGAAACTCGCTCCGCCGGAACTGGTGGATGAAATCGAAGACCTGTTCACGCAGGGCAACTACCAGGAAGCGCTCGAGGTCTGCGAGGCCAACCCCTGCTACTTCACGCGCGTGACTGCCGCTGGCATCCGCAAGATCGGCCACCAATTCGAGACCATCGAGAAGGCGGTCGAGGAAATGGAAGGCGAGGAGTCCATGAAGCTGATGCAGAAGATCGGCTGGCTCTCCCTGATCGCGGGCGTCGGCCCGATGATGGGTCTGTTCGGAACGGTGTCCGGAATGGTGGGTGCCTTCGGCAAGATCGCCGAGGCGGGCCAGGGTGGCGTCAACCCGGCGGACCTGGCGGGAAGCATCCAGCTCGCGCTGGTGACCACCGTCGAGGGTCTGATCGTGGCGATCCCGACCACTGCCTTCTTCGTGTACTTCCGCAACCGCGTCATGACGGTCTCCCTGGAGATCGGCGCAGTGGTCGAAGACCTGTTCGAACGTTTCCGTCCCGCCCACTAAGCGGCCGGAACCCGGTTACCTCCTTCCCCGTCGCCCCTACCCGTACTCAGGAACCATGGCCAAAACCGAAGCAAAAGTGGACGTCGATATCGACATGACGCCCATGATCGATCTGGTGTTCCTGATGATCATCTTCTTCATCGTCGTGAACGACATGTCGAAGAAGGAACTCGAGGAGCTCAAACTGCCGGTCGCGACGGAGGCCGGCAAGGACGTTCCCCCGCCCAATCGGCCGATCCTGAACGTGCGCTGGTATCCGGCCGGCGGCGTGCCGAAAGCGGTGAAGTCGGACTACCTCCGCTACTACGGGATCCAGATCCCCGACGACCAGGAGTGGTGCGACGTGGTGTACAAGAGCCGCGTCCTCTACCACCCGCTCTGGGATCCGGAGGGCCGCATCGACCCGATTCGCAAGACGCGGGCCGACTACTGGTGGAAGCTCTCGGACACCATGAAGGACGAGTTCGTCAAGGGCATGCCCATGAAGATGGACGAGACCCTCGGCATCGAGTTGCCGGACGATCCGATCCTGATCCGTGCCGATCGCAACACACCCTTCAAATACGTGCAGAAGATGATGGAAGTCTGCACCCGGGACGGCATCAAGATCTGGCGCGTGCAACTCGCCGCGTCCGAGGATCCCAACAAACCCAAGGAGCAGTAGGAGCCGCGCGATGGCCAAGAAGCCCAAGGAAATCGAACAGGTCAAAGGGGACATGACCCCGATGATCGACGCAACATTCTTGTTGCTGATCTTTTTCATCCTCACTCTGAAGTTCAAGATTCTCGAAGGCCGCCTCGACGCCGCCCTGCCCAAGGACATGGGCACCAACACCTCCAAGGTGGAGGAAATCGAGAAGGTGGACGTGCTGCTGTGGGTCTCGGATCCGGGCGAGCTCGTGGACGACAAGAATCCGCAGACCGGCAAGGGCAACGGTCTGAAGGTCTATCAGAACCGCAAGGTGCGCTACGAAGTGGGCACCCAGGTCTTCCGCAACATCGAAGACCTCGAGCGCTTCCTCGCCACCGTTGCCGACAAGGACGAGACGCCGGTGACCATTGATCCGAAGAAGGACATCATCAACGAAGACGTGATGCTCGTCCTCGACGCTGTCATCCGCCAGAAGTTCAAGAAGGTGTCCTTCTCGGGCACCCAGGAGAACGAGTAAGCCGGTTTCCCGGCGGCCGGTCATGGCCGGAGCGCCGTTCGTCTTCCCCGATCCCGATGCGCGCGATCCGCAGGCCCTGCGGGAAGTACTGCGCGCTGCCGCGGATCGCATCGCCGACCTGCTGAGCGGGCTCGAGCAGCGTCCGATCTTCCCGCTCGACGCCCACGCCCCCGCCGGGGAACTCTTCCCTGAGCGCGGCGAGGAACTCGGTGCCCTCTTCGCCGACGCCGCGTCCTGGGCCGAACAGAACTCGATCCACGTCGCGCATCCGGGCTACGCAGGACACATGGACAGCGGGGTGGCCGTGGCGGGCATGCTCGGGGACTGGCTAGCGAGCGCGATCAATCAGAACTTGCTCGCCTACGAACTCGCGCCCGGCGCGACTCTGCTCGAGAAAAAATTGATTCGCAGTTTCGCGGATCTGGCTGGCTACGGCGACGCTGCGGGCGGCATCTTCACCACGGGTGGCACCACCGCAAACCTCACCGCCTTGCTACTCGCGCGCGATGCCGCCGTGAGGGATTCCTCGCGGCTCGGCATCTCGGCCGAACACCCGCTGTGCGTGCTCGCCTCCGAAGAAGCGCACTACTCGGTCGCCAAGGCCTGCGCAGTGCTCGGCATCGGGAGCGAGCGGGTGATCGGCGTGCCGGTCTCCGGTCCGGAACGGCGGCTCGATCCCGCGGCACTCCCCTCCGCACGCGCCGAGGCGCTGAGCCGCGGCATGCGTCCGGTCGCGCTCGTGGCGACCGCTGGCACGACATCCTGCGGGGCGGTGGATCCAATCGGCGCCTGCGCCGACTTCGCCGACGAACACGGCCTCTGGTTGCACGTGGACGGCGCGCACGGCGGCGCCTTCCTCTTCCACGAGGCCGAGCGCGCGCGCCACTTCTCGGCGCTGCGGCGCGCCGATTCCTTCTCCTTCGACCCGCACAAGGGTTTGTGGGCGCCGAAGTCGGCCGGCGTGCTGCTCGTGCGCCGCGAGGAGGAACTCCTCACCGCGAACTACCGGGCTCCCTACCTCGACCGCTTCAGTACGCACGGCGAAGCCTTGCCGGTCAGCCAAGGTCGCCGCGCCCTCGACGGCAGCCGCCGCTTCGACGCGCTCAAGGTGTGGCTGATCCTGCGGCAGCTCGGGCGCAAGGGTCTGGAGGAAGCGCTCGAGGCGCGCCTCGCGCTGACCCGCTGGCTGCACCAGCACCTTTCCGAGCACGCCTTCTTCGGTCCGCGGCACCGCCCGGACCTCAACGTGCTGGCCTTCGGACCGCGCGACCCGGCCGAGGATCCGCGCATCGCTCCGGCACATCGCGCCCTCGAGGCCGAAGGCCGCTTCTGGTCCTCCTACACGGTCCTCGACGGACGCCCGACGCACCGCGTCGTGCTCCTCAATCCGAGCCTGGACGCCCTCCGGCTCGGCCAGTTGGTGGAGCGCCTCGAAGCTCTCCATCGCGGTGCTTTCTCCGGTAGCCAGCCCCCTCCGGGACTGCTACATTCTTCGCCTCCCTCGCCGCACCCGCGGCGGGTGTTTCCCGGATCCGGTCCCTCGGATCTCTCGCCCGATCGTCGTCCCCGATGAAGCGAATCCTGACCCTGGCTGCCTACGCAGCGCTGCCCATCCTGCTCCTCACCACTGGCTGCGCCAGCAACGAGACGAGCGGTCCGACCCCCACCGCGCGGAAGACTCCGAGCGCAGCCCAAGAGCCGGCCAACGGCGACCTGGGACAGGATGCGGCGCAGGCGCAAGTGCTGCGCGAACAGAAGGTCGCCATGTTGGTGGACCAGCGGCTCGGTCTCGCGCGCGACGCCTACGCCGACGCCCGTCTGATCGAGGCCGAGAATCATCTCCTCAAAGCGCTCGAGCTCGACGCCGGCAACCGCGACGCGCGCAGCTTGCTCGACCAGGTGCAGTACTCGCTCGGCCGCATCCGCACGCCGATCACCGACAGCAGCGACGACGTCGGCCTGCGCACCATGGCCAAGGCGAGCCAACTTCGCGCCAGCACCGAAGCCGAACTCGCACGTGGGGAATCCTTGCTCGCGCAGGGCAAGTACGACGAAGCGATCGGATCGGCGCGCATCTCGCTCGCGAACATCCGCAACACGACGCTGATCACCGACTGGGGCAACCTCGAAGTGCGCGCGAGCAGCCTGCTCGAGCAAGCGCAGGCCGGACGCGACTACGCCTACGCCGCCACTCGCGACGCCGAAGTCGCCAAGACCTACGAAACGCTGCAGGCGCAGAGCCGCGCCCAGGCCGAAGCACGCCAGCGCCGTCTGGACGGTCAACTCTCCGATGCGATCAAGGCCTTCGAGGCCGAGCGCTATGACGAAGTGAGCATGCTCGCGAACTCCGTGCTGCGCGAGGAGCCGCTCAACGAGCGCGCCCTCTCCCTGCGCGACGCTGCACACCGCGCGCGCAACGAAGGCAAGAGCTCCAAGTTCGTGGTGGATCGTCTCGACAAGTTCCGCAGTTGGGAGCAGGACATCATGGAGTCCCGCCGTCTGCAGACTGAGATCCTGGAGTTCCCGGATCCGGATCACTGGGCGCGCATCACCGCCCTGCGCGCAGACTTCAGCACGATTCCCGAGGACGAGATCGCGCTACCGGAAAACGCTGCCGTGCTCGAGTTGTTGAAATCCTCCAAGGTTCCCGGTCTCGTCTTCGACGGCGAGACCAGCCTCGAGGCCGTGCTCGATCCGATTCGCACCTTCACCAAGATCGACGTGATCGTGACCCCGGATGCGGTCGAAGCGGTGGACGCCGCCGGCGTCGAGTTCTCGGAGAACCTGCCGCACGAAATGACCGCACTCAACGCGCTCAACATCCTGATCGGCTTGGCCGGTCCGGAAGTGACCTGGACCGTGCGCAACGGCGTGGTTTACGTCACCAGCACCGCGCGCGCCTACTCGAACCTCAAGCTGATCCCGCACGACGTGCGCGATCTGATCGCGATGCTCAACGATTTCACGCCGCCGAAGATCGACCAGATCCGGCTGCCGGACGGTGAGTACGACGACGAAGAGCCGGTGTTCGGCGGCGTCGGTGAGGAGCCGAGACCGATCTACAACCCGGACAGCCTGGAGACCTTGATCCAGCAGAACGTGGCGCCCGGCACTTGGGACGGCTCCATCGAGGGCGTCTCCTTCCGTCTCCAGAACGGTCTGCTCTTCGTGCGTCACACGCCGAAGGTGCAGAACGAGCTGATCGGCTTCCTCAAGGGTCTGCGCACCTACACCTCCTCGATGGTGACCATCGAGGCGCGCTTCATCACGATCACCAAGGACTACCTACAGGAGATCGGCGTGGACTGGCGCGGCAACGGCGGCGACCCGGACAGCCTCGATCTGGTGGTGCTCGACGACGTGACCTCCGGCCTCGAGGACAACGCGTCCAACGCGCTCGACAACGACGGTCCCGGCCTCCCGAGCGGTGCCGACACCAACCCCTCGGCGGGCTTCTACTTCGCCGAAGGACTCGACGGCGACCTGCGCGGCCGCACCGAGAACATCCTCGGGGACTACGGCAGCCGACTCGGCGTGGCCGGCGGCCTCACCATGTCTCTCGCCTTCCTGGACGATCTGCAATACAACATGATCATTCGGGCGGTGAACAAGCGGCAGCACGCGGAGGAACTCACCTCCACCACGCTGTCGGCGCAGAACACTCAGCGCGCCTACGCGACCATGCTCAACCAGATCACCTACGTCCAAGACTTCGACGTGGAAGTGGCGCTGGCCAGCATCATCGCCGACCCGATCGTGGGCGTGGTCTCGGACGGCATCGTGCTCGACGTGCGTCCGACCATCTCGCAGGACCGTCGCTACATCCTGCTGGAGCTGCGCCCGACCGTCGCGACGCTGCTGCGTCCGATGCCGGAGTTCACCTCCTCGCTGGCCGGCCTCACCACACCGGTCACGCTGCAGCTCCCGGAGCTGCAGGTGGCGAGCGCGAACACCACGGCGCTGGTGCCGGACGGTGGCGCAATCGTGCTGGGCGGCCTCAAGAAGTTGTTCAACCTCGACCAGCGCTCGGAGATTCCCTTCCTCGGAGACATCCCGGTGCTCTCCCTGCTCTTCAAGACCGAAGGTCAGGCGAGCGAGAACCAGGACGTCATCCTGGTGATCCGCGCAACGATCACCGACGCCAACGAGGTCAACGCGAACCTCGACGGCGCGACCGCGCGCCGCTGAGCGCGGCACCGCGCGACGCGGGGAGGGGCTTCGGCCCCTCCCCGTTTTTCATTCACACCGGCACCGCGTAGTGATCGCGCAGGATTGCGCGCAGCTCCGCGAAGTCGTGGATCTCGTGATCCGGCGGCTGGACCGGCGCGAGGTTCGAATGCTTCCCCGTACCGTGGTGCCAGACGGTGCGGAGTCCGGCGGCGGCGGCCGGGTCGATGTCGTTGGCGGCGTGATCGCCGACGTGCATGGCCTCGCCGGCCTCCACCCCCGCCGCCTCTACCGCGCGTCGGTAGAGCAAGGGATTGCGCTTGGCGATGCCGAGCTGATCCGTGATGAAGATCAGGCGGTGATCCATGAAGCGGTCGAGGCCGAGGCGCAGGATTTTCTCGATCTGCTTGCGCGTGAGACCGCTGCTGATCACCCCGAGCCGCAGTTCCGTGCCCGCAAGATCGGCGAGCAAGGCCTCGGCGGCAGCGTCGAGCTTGAGCTCCTTCCACTTGGTGTCGTGGTAGGCGGTGACTGCAGCGACCACCAGCAAGTCCCGGTTGCAGCCTTCGGTGGCCACGCGCGGCAGGCGGATCAGGAGGCGGTCGAAGTGGCGGTCGTCGTTGGAGCCGAACTCCGAGACGATGTCACTCAAGGTCGTGAGAATCTCGGCGCGACCGGCGCGCAGGCCGCGCTTGCGCATCGCATCCACCGCCTTCTCGCGCGCCTGCGCCGCGAAGGAGGTGGTGTCGAAGAGCGTGTCGTCCACGTCGAAGAACAGCGCACGCAAGGACCGGACCGGGCTCATCGCGGCTCGGAGTGTAACGCTCGGGCCGCCGCCACCATCGCCCGCGCCGCAGCCGAGACCGGTGCGTCAAGCAGCCGATGCGCTGGCCCCTCCTCGACGATGCGTCCCTCCTCCATCACTGCCGCGCGATGGGCGAGTTCGCGCACCACCGCCAGATCGTGCGTGACGAAGAGCAGCGCGAAGCCGAGGCGGTCCTGGAGGCCGCGCAACAACTCCAGGATGCGCCGCTGCACCGCGAGATCGAGCGCGCTGACCGCCTCGTCGCAGATCAGGACGGCCGGCTCGGTCGCCAAGGCGCGCGCGATCGCCACACGCTGGTTCTGACCGCCGGAGAGCTGTCCAGGACGGCGTTCGGCATGCTCGGGCTCCAAGCCCACCTGCGCGAGCAAGGTCAGCACGCGCGCCTGCAGTGCGGCTCCGCGCACGATGTCATGCACCTCGAGCGGCTCGGCGATGCTCTGCCCGACACGCATGCGCGGATCGAGCGAAGAAGTGGGATCCTGGAACACCAGTCCGAAGTGGCGACGCAGCGGCCGCGCCGCCGCTTCGGGAAGCGCGAGCCAATCCACGGGCGCAGCGCCACCGAGCCGCAGCTCGGCGCGCCCTTCGACGCGGGCGCCCGGCAGACGCAGAAGTGCTCTCACCAAGGTGGACTTGCCGGAACCCGACTCGCCGACCAGCGCCAGGGTTTCACCGGCGCGCAGTTCCAGATCCACGCCGCGCACGCTCTCGCGCCAGGAGGCCGGTGCGCCGGTCCAGCGACGTCCTTGCGCGTGAAAGACACGCAATCCCGACAGTTTCAGCACCGGTGCCGGCCGCGGCGGTTCGACGCGCGCGGTCGCCGACGCCGTGGCCGCCGCCACCAACTCGCGCGTGTGCGCGTGCTGCGGACGAGCGAAGATCTGCGCCGGAGCGCCGCGTTCGACGACTCGCCCGTGATGAAGGATCACGAATTCCTCCACCCGCGAACGCAGCAGCGCGAGATCGTGGCTGATCCAAAGCAGCGCGAGCGCGCGTTCGCGCCGCAAGCGGTCGAGCAGTTCCACCACTTGGCTCTGGATGCTTGCGTCGAGCGCAGTGGTTGGTTCGTCGGCGATCAAGAGTTCGGGATCGCCGGCCAGCGCAATCGCAATCAGCGCGCGCTGTCGCTGCCCACCGGAGAGCTCGTGCGGGAAGCGCCGACCGATGGTGGCAGGCTCCGGCAGTTCCACCGCGGCGAAGGCGCGTTCTCCTTCGGCGCGCCGCGCCGCGGCATCGAGCGCAGGACGGTGGAGGCGCAGCACCTCGTCGAGCTGGCGTCCGATGCTGAGCACGGGGTTCAGTGCCGCCAAGGGATCTTGGAAGACGAAACCGATGCGCGCACCGCGATAGCGACGCAACTCCGCTTCCGGCAGCGTCGCGAGATCGGCACCCTCGCGCCAGCGCAGACTGCCCGCGACGCGGCGCACGCCGCCCGGCAGCAGTCCGATCAAGGCGGCGGCGGTGAGACTCTTACCGCTGCCGCTCGCGCCCACCAGTCCGAGCGCACCGCCGCGCGGGATCGTGAAGGAGATCCCATCCACCAGCACGCGCTCGCCGGCGGCAGAGTCCGCCACGAGGCGCAAGTCGCGCACCTCCAGCAGCGGACTCGGACTCACTGCCCCGATTCTAGAAAGCCGCGCGCCTCGCCGGATATGCTGCGCGCGTGCGCCGCGCCCTCGCGATCCTGGCGCTGGCGTTGGGCACGGCCTGCGCTCCGCCGCGCGCCGACTTGGTGATTCTGAACGGCGGCGACGCGGCGCTGCTTGATCCGCAGCTCGGCAGCAGCAGCTCCGAGGCGCGCCTGGCGGTCGCGCTGCACGCTGGCCTGACGCGCCTGGCGGCTGACGGCTTCACTCCGCTGCCCGACCTCGCCGAGCGCTGGGAGTCCGATCCCGCCGGTCGGCGCTGGCGCTTCCTGCTGCGCGAGGATCTCCGTTGGTCCGACGGTTCCCCGCTCGTGGCGGAAGATTTCCTCGCCTCCTGGCGGCGCCTCTGCGATCCCGCCACCGCAGCCCCCTACCGCAACTGGCTCGCCGACGCCCGCTTCGAGACGGCGCGGGATGAAGCAGGGCGCGACTGGCTCGAACTGCAGTTCAAGGGCGCGCGACCGCAATTCGCCGAGCTCGCCGCACTTTGGCCGCTGGCGCCGGTGCCCGCTACGCAGCGCGCCTTGCCCCCGGGCGCGCAGGCCGATCCCTTCCTCAGCAGCGGGCCGTATCGCCTGCGCTTCCGGCGCGTGCGCGATCGCGTGCGCGTCGAGCGCAATCCTCACTACTGGGATGCCGGGCGCGCGCACTTCGAAGTGCTCGACTTCCTCGCCGTCGAATCCCCCTTCACCGCGCTCAACCTCTTCCTCGCCGGCGAGGCCGACTACGCCCCGACCGTCCCGCGTCTCGCCGCGCCGCGCTTGCTGATCGAGCACTCCGACGCCTTCCGCCCGACGCCGCAGTTCGCGCTGGTCTTCCTGCGACTCAACCTGCGCGATGCGCAGCTCGCGGATCGCGATCTGCGGCTCGCACTCGCACTCGCCGTGGATCGCGCAACGCTCGCCGAAGCGCTCGGATCCCTGCGCACACCGGCGCAAGGTCTGGTGCCGCCCTTGCTCGCCGAGTGGCAGCCGCACGCCGATCCCTTGCAGTTCGATCCGGAGGCGGCGCGCGCGCACTACGCCGCGTGGAAGGCGCGCGGCGGCGTAGCCGCGCTCGAACTCCTGGTGCCCGCGAGCGAGCTCGGCCGCGACCTCGCCGCCGTCCTCCGCGAGCAGTGGCGCGCGACGCTCAGCCTCGAAGTGCGCATCCTCGGCCTCGAAGCGCGCGAGGCGCGCGCCGCCGAACGCGCCGGTGAGTACCAGCTCGCGCGCTCCTCCTGGGTCGGTGATTACCTCGATCCAGAAAGCTTCCTGGGGATCTTTCGCAGTGGAGATCCGAACAATCGCACCGGCTTCGCCGACCCCGCCTACGACGCCTTGCTCGACGCGGCGGCGGCGGCGCCGGATCCCGCAGCCCGCCTGTGTGCGCTCGCCGACGCCGAACGGATCCTGCTCGAAAGCGTCGCCGTGCTCCCGCTGCTGGTGGATGCGAATCAGGAACTGGTCTCGCCCCGCCTCACCGGATTCCTTCCCAATCCGCGTGGTCACGTGGACTGGAGCGTACTGGAGCCGCGACGATGAGCGCGGCGAGTCTGCTGCGCCGACTCTGCGCACTCCTGCTCACGGTGATCGTGGTGCACGCCGTGGCTTTCCTCTTGGTGCGCGGCACGCGCGGCGGTCCCTTCGACGGCGAGCGTGAACTGCCCACGGAAGTGCGTACCGCACTGGACGCGCGCTTCGGTCTCGATCGTCCGCTCGGCGCGCAGTACCTCTCGGCCCTCAGCGGCTTGTTGCGCGCCGACTTCGGCCCCTCCTTGCGCTATCGCGACACCGCGGTGCGGAGCATCCTCGCAGATGCGTTGCCGATCTCCCTCGGCATCGGCGGCGGCGCACTGCTGCTCGCGCTGCTCTTGGGCGCACCGCTCGGACTCTGGTCGGCATGGCGCGGCGGTTGGCCGGAGGCGCTCACGCTTGGCGGCGGCACCGTTCTCCTCGCCGTGCCCGGATTCGTCCTGGCTGGCGTACTCGTGCTGATCTTCTCCTTCCAACTCGGCTGGCTACCACCAGCGGGATGGGGCGGCCTGCGGCATGGCTTGCTGCCCGCGCTGAGTCTCGGTCTGCCGCTCGCGGCGCAGGTGTTGCGCTTGGTGCATGCTTCGGCACGCGAGATCCTCGCCGGACCGGCAGTGCGCGCCGCACGCGCGCGCGGCCTCAGCGAGTCGCATCTCTTGCGCCACCATCTCTTGCGGCCGGCGTTGGTGCCTGCGGCAGCCTTCCTCGGTCCCGCCGCTGCGGCAGCGCTCACGGGTTCGTTGGTGGTCGAGCAGGTGTTCGGTCTGCCCGGGCTCGGCACCCACTTCGTACAGGCCGCCTTGCATCGCGACTACACCCTCGCGCTCGGCGCCACCGTGCTCTTCACCGCCTTACTCGGGTTCTGCACGCTGATCGCCGACCTGATCATCGCCCGGCTCGACCCGCGCGCGGAGGGACTCAGTTGAGCGCCGCTGCGCCTCGTTCCTGGCCACGGCTCGCGGCCCTGAGCTGGCTGCTGCTGCTCGCCGTCGCGGCGTGGAGCGCGCCTTGGTTGCCACTGCCGGATCCCTCCGCGATGGATGCCGAGGCGCGCCTCCAGCCGCCGGGATGGATTTCGGCGCCGCTGCTCGGCACCGATCCGCTCGGCCGCGACCTGCTCGCGCGCACTCTGGCCGGCGCGCGCGTTTCGCTCTTGGTCGGCTTGCTCGGTGCTCTGGTCGCGCTCGCGGTTGGAGTTCCCTACGGAGCCAGCGCGGCGCAGCTCGGTGGACGCGGCGAGCGCTTGCTGATGCGCGCCGCGGACGCTTTGGAGAGCGTTCCGATGGTGGTCTTCCTGCTCTTCCTCCTCGCACTGCTCCAGGAGTACCGCGCGGAGATGGCCGCGATCGGGCTCGGCCGTCTGCACGTCTTCCTGTTCGCGGTCGGGCTCTTGTTCTGGCTACCGGCGGCGCGCGTCGCGCGCGCGGAAACGCTACGCCTGCGTGGTCAGGCCTTCGTGCTCGCGGCACAAGCCGGCGGTGCCGGGCGCGCGCGCGTGTTGTTTCGCCATTTGCTTCCCAACCTGGCGCCCGCCACCGGCAGCTTGCTGATGCTCACCTTGCCGCGCGTGGTGCTCATGGAAGCCTTTCTCTCCTTCCTCGGACTCGGCGTGGAGGCCCCCGCCGTCTCCTGGGGTGTGCTCGCCGCCGACGGCCTCGCGGCGTTAAATCCGCTGGTGGATTGCTGGTGGATCCTGCTGGTGCCGTCGGCCTTCCTGGTGCTGACGCTGTGGGCGCTCGAGATCCTCGCCCGTTCGCTCACTCGCGCAGCCTGATCTACGTTCAGGACTTGAGTTGCGCGATGCACTCGATCTCGACCAGCGCGTCCTTGGGCAAGCGCGCCGCCTGCACGGTCGAACGCGCAGGCTTGTGCTCTCCGAAGGCCTCGGCATAAACCGCGTTGACCGCCGCAAAATCCTTCATGTCAGCGAGGAACACAGTGGTCTTGATCACCTGTCCCAAGCCGCTGCCTGCCGCGTTCAGCACGGCGCGCAGATTGGCGAAGACCTGCTGCGCCTGCGCCGCCGCGTCGGTGCCGCGCAGCGTCCCACTCTCCGGATCGAGCGCGATCTGACCACTGGTGTACACGAGACCACCGGCGATCAAGGCCTGACTGTAGGGGCCGATCGCGGCCGGGGCTTGAGAAGTGTGAACTGTTTTCATGGGGATCACGGAGCGCGGCGCAGCCGCGCGACCAGCGCTGCGTGCACGCGCTCGGGGAGGAAACGGCGGAGTTCACCGCCGGCTGCGTAAACCTCCTTGATCAATCGGCTGGAGAGGTAAGCGTACTCCGCACTCGGCATGATGAAGGCGGTGTCCACGTCGGGCGCGAGTTCCCGATTGGTCATGGCCATCTGGTACTCGTACTCGAAGTCGGAGACCGTGCGCACTCCGCGCAGCAGGACCGCAATGCCGCGCGCGCGCGCGTGCTCCACCACTAGGCCACGGAAGTGCTCGACCGCGACCGGCAGGCCGACGGTCTCGGCACGTAAGAAGCTGAGCCGCTCCTCGACGCTGAAGAGCGCCTGCTTGGAGGCGTTCTCGGCGACGGCCACCTCGACCGCGCCGAACAGCCCGACCGCGCGCTTGATCAGGTCGAAGTGACCGAGCGTCGGCGGATCGAAACTGCCCGGGTAGAGCACGCGCGGCTCGGCCATGAGGGATTCTAGGTCACCGCGCACCGAGCCACTCGTGGTGTGCCCGGGATGGGCGCGCGTGCCTGGACGACCACGGCGGCCTGGATCTGTCTGGCCGGCGCAGGCTGGCGGCTGACCGCGCCTGAATTGGCAGCGGGCGCCGGCACGACTCTGGTGCTCGCGAGTCTCCTCTGCGCGGCTGCTGGATTGTTGAGCGCGCTGCGCGGGCGAATCCGTGGCGCCGCGCTCGGGTTGTTCGTCGCTGCCGCTCTGCTCGGCGCCTCGCGGCTTCCTCCGCCGCGCGCGCCCTGCGCGCCAGAAGCACGCCCGGTCACGGTCGAAGCCATCCTGTTGGGATGGACACCGGTGCGGGGAGGCCGCCTGCGCGTACGCCTCGCCCCCGATGCGCACGCGGCACGCGCGTGGAACTGCGCTCCGCTGTGGCGCGCGGAGGGTCGCTGGGAGAGCGGCTCGCCGCCGCGCGTCGGCGATCGGATCCTCGTCGAAGGTCTGCTCGGAGGATCGACGGATCATCCTTGGCTCTCGCTCGCCCGCTTGCGCGCCGCGGGCGGTGGAGAATTTCGACCCCATCTGCTCCTGCGTCAGTGGGTGCGCGAGCGCCTCAGCGCGCGGCTACCGGAAGACGCGGCGGGCATCGCACGCGCACTACTGCTCTCCGATTGGGAAGGATTGCCCGCGCCGCTCCACGAGTCCTACCGGCGACTCGGAATTCTTCACCTCCTCGCGGTCAGTGGCATGCATTTCTGGCTGTGGGACGCGATGCTGCGTCGTTCGCGCCTCGCGCGCCTCCCGCGCCTGCGATGGCCGATCCTGATCCTGCTCGGCGGCCTCGCCGGTGCTGGTCCTGCAGTCCTGCGGGCCTTGGTGGCCCTGCTGCTGCGGGACGCGGCGGCGCAGACGGGAAGGAACGTCAATGGCCTACGACTCTGGTCCACCGCACTGCTGCTCGAATGCGCCTTCGGCGCGCCGAGCCGCCAGGGTCTAGGCTTCGTGCTCTCCTATGCGGCCACCGGTTGCCTGCTCGCCGCTCCGGCGCCGCGCGCGGACCCACCCTGGCTCGGCGCGCTGCATGCTTCGGCTGCGGCGACCTGCGGCAGCCTGCCCGTCCTGCACGGATTGCGCGGGACTCTTGAAGCGTGGAGCGTCCTCGCGACGCCGATCTGCGCTCTCGGTCTGCCCCTCCGCCTGTTGTGTTCGGTGCTGGCCCTGCTTCCCGGCCTCAGTGCCCTCGCAGCCTGCGGCTTCGGTGCCCTGGACGGCGTGGAGCGTCTCCTGCTCTCTGCGCTCGATCGCTTGCCCGGCACGCCACTCGCGCGGCCCGAGTGGTCCGCGCTGCGCGTGTTCGCGGGCGCACTGTGCGTGCTGCTCGCCCTGCGCCTGCGCCGCGTCCGCAGTCGCCTCCCCATTCTCTGCGGAGGTCTGGCAGCGGCCTTGTTCCTGGCGCCCACCGCCTCCTCCGATCCTGGCGGCTTTGCACTGCTTCCAGTGGGTCACGGACTCGGCGCCGTCGTACGCGGCGGCACGACCACGCTGCTCTACGACCTCGGCAGCCGCGGTCGCGATCCGGCAGACCTGATCGATCGCGTCGCTCTGCCCGAACTTCGGCGGCTGGGCTGGCCGTCGCCGAGCCTCGCCGTGCTCTCGCACGCCGATGCGGATCACGCCGCCGGGCTCGCACTGCTCGACGCACGCGATGGCCTGCGCAGACTGGAGGTCGCCGCCGGGGAGGAGTTGCGCCTCGAGGGAATGTTTCCCTGTTCCGTGCGCGTCCTCGGCACCCGCGCCGCCGTGTCCGGCGTACGCAATGCCGAAGGGCCGGTGCTCGAGCTGCGCTTCCTCCGCGCCGCTGGGGAGATCGAGCGCGTGGTGGTGCTGGGAGATCAATTCGGCCACGCGCTCCGCGAGCTGCGCGCGCGGCTCGATCCCGGTCCGATCGCCGTGTTGGTGCTCCCGCACCACGGCTTGACGACGGACGGCCTCGGCGAACTCCTCGATCATCTGCAGCCGCTCGCGGCGTGGGCTTCCTGCGGCGCAGAGGATCTGCCACTTCCGGCGGCCGCGCTGTGCGCACGCCGCGGGATCCCGCTCTGCACCACCGCCGAAGGCATGCTTCTGTGGCGGCCGACTCCGCGTCACCCAGCCGACGCGGGTCCGTCCTTCTGAAGATGAGTCACGGCGTCTATGGAGCCACGATGCACGGTGCGCGCGCCCGTCTGGTACGCGTGGAAGCGGAAACTGGCCGTGGTCTGCCGCGCACGGTCCTCTCGGGCATGCCCGACGTCGTCGCGCGCGAGGCACGCGAACGGCTGCCCTCGGCGCTCGCAGCGCACGGTTTCGCGTATCCGCGCGGCAAAGTGCTCTTCAACTTGGTGCCAGCGCAATTGCCGAAGAGCGGACTGCCGCTCGATCTCGCACTAGCGGCGGCAGTGCTGGTTGCAGACGCGCAGTGGCCGACGCCACGCACCGCCTGGCTTTGCCTCGCCGAACTCGATCTGCAAGGCCGACTTGGTCCGCCGGCACGCGGCACTTTGCTGGCGGCGCTCTCCGCCGCGCGTGCGGTGCAGCGCGGGCGCGTGCTGCGCATGATCACTGCGCTCGAAGCCGCAGGGGAAGCCAGCCTCGCCCCGGGCCTCACGGTGTACGGGTGCAAGAATCTGGCCGAAGTCGCCGCTTGCTTCAGCGAGGAGGATCCAGAGCACCACCTCGCCCGTCCCCCTGCACGCGCAGCCCTGGAAGTCGCCGCGGCTTCCCGCCTGCGCCTCGACGAAGTGCGTGGGCAACCCCAGGCACGCGAGGCCCTGGTGATCGCGGCGCTCGGCGCGCACGCGCTCTGGCTGCAAGGACCGCCAGGCACCGGCAAGAGCATGCTCGCGCGCAGGCTGCCCGGACTGCTCGAGGATCTCGACCCGCAGCGCGCGCTCGAGCTCGCGCAGGTCGAGGCGCTGCTCGGACCGGTGCGCGGATTGCTGCAGCGGCCTCCGTTCCGTTCTCCCCACGTGAGCGCCACGGCACAAGCTCTGCTCGGCGGCGGCACTCCCCTGCGCCCGGGGGAGCTCTCGCGGGCACATGGCGGAGTGCTCTTCCTCGACGAGTTCCCGGAGTTCGCGCGTCCGGTCCTCGAGGGCTTGCGCCAACCCTTGGAGGAAGGCGAGGTCCGCTTGCAACGCGCGCGCGAGTGGGCGCGCTTTCCCGCCGCAGTGCTGCTGGTCGCGGCTTCGAATCCTTGCCCCTGCGGCTACCTCGGCCATCCGCGCGTGCCATGCCGCTGCGGCGAGACGCTGCTGCGCCGCTACCAAGCGCGCATCAGCGGACCATTGCAGGATCGCTTCGATCTCTACGTGGAAGTCGGACCGGTGGAGGCGAGCGCTCTCGATGGACCTCCAGCGCCCCCGCGAGACGAAGACATTCATTCACTACTCGCGCGTGCGCGTGCCTTCCAACGCGCGCAGCACGCGCAGCGCGGCTTCGTCCGCTCCGGAGAAGCCGGACTCGACGCGCTGCAGCGCGGCGGAGTGGATGAGGAGGCGCGAGCGCTGCTGCACGCGGCGGCAGAATCTCTCTCCCTCAGCGGCCGCGGCGTACTGCGTACCCTGCGCGTGGCGCGCACCATCGCGGATCTCGCTGAAAAACCGAGGGTCGGCAAGCAAGAACTGCGCAGTGCGCTCAGCTACCGCTTGCTGCCTTCGCTGGCGGCAGCAACCACAGCTCCTGGCCTGCCGCCTGCGCTCGCAGCTCTGCTCCGCAACTCTGCAGGAGCTCGCGCGCCCGGCTCGCGCGCGCGTCCAGCAACACCGCCAAGGGACGTCCCGGCACCGCATCGCGCAGCCGCGCCAACGCCTGCGCGGGATCCGCCGGAGGAGCATCCGGTGCCGCACGGCCGTTGAGAAAGATCAGCCAATCCAGGATGCGCTGGTCGCGTCCCACCGCACGCTCGTTGTGAATCTGCAAGAGATCCACCAGCAAGGCTCGGTGCAGGAGCGGCGCCAGGGGATGCCCCATGGCGAGATTGCTGTTGGTCCGCGTCGGATCAAGATAGGGATCGGCAAGCAACGGCGCCTCGGCGGGTAAGGCGCGCTCGGCCTCGCGCAGGGCGCGCGGGAAGACGTCCTCGAAGCGCTCCGCCGGTGCGAGTCTGCCGGCTTCCACGCGCGTGAGGACGAGCGCCATCTCGCCGCTCCAGGAGCTGTAGGCGCGCACCGTCAGCCAAGTGGTCGGGACGGCAAGAAGCAGCAGGGCGGCGCAGACGAGAGTTCCTGCGCGCGTGCGGCACCAGCGATCGCAGGCCAAGCCGGCGGGCAGCGCGAGCAGGAGCGCGGCCAATCGCACGAACTTGTACTCGTTGTCCCAGGGTAGAGGCGCCGCGCCCAGGAGCAGCGCGAGCAGCAGAGCGCCACCGAGGAAAGCGCGACCACCGCGACTCAGCCGCAGAGCGCCGAAGATCGCCAGGGGCCACAGCAGGAGCAGAGGTCCACTGAGATTGGCCAGGAATCCGTCCCCGGTCAGTTTGAAGCCGGTGGATGCACCCTCATCCGGGTCACTGGCGCCGCCGCCGAGCACCGGCAGCAGGAAAGGCAGCGCGATCGCGAGCGCGAGGAGCACGGCCGGCAGCAGTTCGCGTAGCGCGATGCGCGGTCGGCGTAAATCCGAGACGTGGCGAGCAGCCAGCATCACTCCCGCCAAGCCCCCCGCGAGCGGATTCAAGGCAGTCGCCACTCCGAGGTGCGCCGCGGAGGCGAACAGCGCACGGCGACCGTCGCGCAGAGCAAAGGCCAGCGACCAAAGAGTGAATGGAATCGCGAGGCCGAAGGAGGAAACGTTCAGGAACTTGGGGAGGAAAGACTGCAGCCGGGCGTCCCACTCGAAGCCGAAGGGGCTACGCGCGAGACCGCTCAAGAGCGCGAGGGGCAAGGCGCCGCGTGGGAGCCCGTCTCCAGCCTCGTCGAAGGCGCGGAAGTCCAGCAGCGGTCCCCCCCCCTGCGAAGCCCACAGCCAGCCGAGGCCGTTGAGCCCGAGAATCGTCCACAGAAAGGCGAGGCGTCGCGCGCGAAAGCTCAGGCCGAGGGCGCGCCCGAGCGCATCGAGCGCCGGCCCGAGCAGCAGGCCGGCAAACATGTTGAGCAGCGCAAAGCCCCACAGCGGACCCATCCCGGTGTGCCCGAGCAGCACGCCGAGCGCGGGATAGAGCACGTAGTAACGAAGGGTTTCTCCGGCGTGATAAGGGTTCTCCGGGAGCAGTCCGTCGCGGAGCACGGCCTCGCCGAGCGCCGTGTGCAGCGTGCCGTGGAAGGATGTGCGCACGCTGTCGCCGCCGAGTGCCATCACGACCATCACCAGCAGCGCAAGTGCGGAGCCCTCCAACCACGGCGCCGTCCGCTCGCGGGCAGGGCTCGACGGGAGGCTAAGGTTCACTGCGGCCACGGTTGCGGCGGCCACGGAGTTGCAGGCAGGGGCGCGACGCGCTGCGCGGACTCTCCAAGCGGTCCGTAGCCGAGCGCTGCCAACACCTTCGGATCCATGTTCCCGGCGCTGCCGTCCCGGAACTCCAATCCTGCGTACCAGGTGCCGAGCGCTCGCAGGAGTCGCGCGGCCTCCTGCGGATGCTCGGCAACGAGGTTGCGTTGCTCCAAGGGATCGGCGTGTCGGTCGTAGAGGCCCACCACTGGGTAGGCGTAGGCGCCGTCGTAAGGCGGTTCCTTCGGTCCGGCGGCGTCGCCGGCCGGATTGTGCACCAGGGTCCACCGCTCGTCGCGCACCGCGTAGAAGTTCGCGTGCCAAGCGGAAAAGAACAGCTCCTGCTGCGGGGTGCGTCCTTCCAGGATCATCGGCAGCACTTCGTCGAGCGCGAGCGCAGCGACACGACGTTCTTTCGCCGACCAGCCCGGACCGGCGACCACCAGCGGCACGCGGATCACGCCGCTGTAGAGACTCTTGGCGTGCATGAAGTAGCCATGGCGATCCCCTAGCTCCTCGCCGTGATCGGAGAAGAAGACCACCACCGCATTCTCGAGGAGTCCGCCGCGGCCGGCGGCACGGTACTGGGCGTCGAGTCCGGCCAGGAACTCGCGAACGTAGTCCGAGCTTTGCCGCACCTCGCCGTCGTAGAGGGCGCGAATCTGCTCGCGCAATCCTTCCTCCACCCCCCCCTGACGGTTGAGCGCGTAGAGGAACTCGTTGTCGGCGCTCCACTCCGGCCGCGACGTGTAGGGAGTCTGCGCAGGTTCGTAGGGTTGATGCGGGGCGATGAAGTGCGTCCAGGCGAGCAGCCGTTGTCCGCTGCGCACCGCTTCCTGAGTGCGCGCGAGCATCTCGGCGGGGATGAGGTCCTCCTTCTCCTTCAAACGCAGCGCATAGCTGTCAAAGCCGCGCTCGAGGCCGCAACCCGCGCTGAGACTGGCGTTGGCGAGCAGCGCGTGCGCGACGTCGAAGCCTGCCTTGCCCTTGCCACGCAGGGCTTCCAGCCGCGAGGGCACGAGCATCGGGACGCCATTCGCAAGCGCGCCGTGCTCGAGCGGAGGCATCCCGGTCCAGAAGCTCGCCAGCGAGGGCAGCGTGAGGCCGGCGCTGCTCCAACAGTTCTCGAAGACGCTGCCTTGTGCTGCCAACCAACTCGGGGTGAAGGCTCGATCCGCTTCGCCGCCGGTATCGCGGTCGGCGCCGTAGAAGGGCAGCCGGTCAGTGCGCAGAGTGTCCACCGACACCAGGATCAGATCCGGGCGGCGTTCCGCCTCCCGACTACAGGCCGTCGCGAACAGCAAGCAGACGGCGGCGAGGCTCCAGAAACGCGGTCGCATGCCGTAGGAAGTCTAAGGTCCAGCCGGGACTTCTGCAGCCCACTCCGGCGTGACGCTGAGCTCGAAACCGAGGCGCGGAGCGACCCAGAACACCACGAACAAGCACACCAGAGCGATGGCGATCAAATCGAGCAGCAATCCGGCGCGCAACATGTCCCGCATGGGAATGCGACCGGTGGCGAAGGCGATCGCATTCGGGGGTGTGCCGACGGGCAGCGCGAAGGCATAAGACACCGAGATCACGGCGGGCAGTGCGACGAGCATCGGATGCATACCGGATTCGATCGCCGCGCCGAAAAGGAGCGGCAGCAGGATGTTGATCGCCGCCGTGTTGGAAGCGAGCTCGGAGAGCAGCGTGACCGAAGCGGCGATCACCAGCAGCACCGCCCAGGTGGGCATTTGATCGAGACTTCCCGAGAGCTGCTCCGCGACCGCAGTGGAGAGCCCGGTGCTGTCGAAGGCTCGCGCAAGCGCAAGACCGCCGCCGATCAGGAGCAACACCCCCCAGGGCAGCTCTCGGCAGTCGCTCCAAGCGAGGAGGGGCGCGCCGCCGCGCCGGCGCGAGGGGAGCGCAAACAGGAACACGCAACCGAACAAGGCCACCGTGGTATCGCTGATCGCGTCCGCAGTCGCCTTGGGAAGCAATTCGCTCCAACCGTGCACGGTGAAGGCACCGAGATCGTTCGGCGTGCGCGTCAGCCACAGCAGCGCAACCGCCAGAAAGATGCCCAGCACGCTCCGTGCATCGCGGTCGAGCGGGGCCAGCCCGCGCGCCTCGCGCACGCAGGCGGCGAGCCCCGGCGAGGATTGATTGCCGGTGCGTCCCGTCACGCGCGTGAGCACCCACCAAGTGGCGAGGAGCATGGCCGCAGCGAGCGGGAGCATGGCGACCATCCAACTTCCGAAACCGGCTGCAGGCGCGTCCGGGAAACGCAGACGGCTCTGCGCTGCGAACACCATGTTCGGAGCCGTGCCGATCGGCGTGGCGAGACCGCCGATCGTCGCCGCGTAGGCCACGCCCAGCATCAGTGGCGAACCGATGCGTGCTTGCTCCTCCTCCGAGCAGCGCGCGAGGAGGGCCATCGCCACCGGCAGCATCACCAGCGTGGTGCTGGTGTTGTTCACGAACATCGAGAGGCCCGCAGTGGCAATCATCAAGCCGAGCACCAGCCGCTGCGGACGCGCGCCGAAGATCGCGACCGCGCGCCACGCGAGGCGCTCATGCAAGCCGTAGCGCTCGAGCGCGATCGCGAGCACGAAGCCGCCGAGGAAGAGCAGCAGGATGTCGTGGAAGTACCACGGCGCGATTTCGACTGCGCTCACGGCGCCGAAGGCGGGCAGGAGAATCGCAGGCAGCAGCGAGGCGATCGGAAGCGGCAGCGCCTCGGTCATCCAGCACAGTGCGGTGAAGACGGCCACCGCCGCCGTGACGCGCGCCGGCGCGGGGAGCTCGCTCAGGCCGGGCAGAAAGGGCAGCACCGCGGCAGCCACTGCGGCCGCGGCGAGCAGACGCAGACGCGAGCGGGGCGGTGCGGGAGTCGGCGGGGTCACTGCGGGCGCTTGGTGAGAGCGCGCCCGCCATCCTAAAGTTCCTCGCGGCCCGGATCAGGGCCCTCCCACGTGTCCTGGTTCGACCAACTCGCCGCGCGCTCGTTGCCTTGGGTACCGCGGGCCCTGGTGGCGCGGCTCTCCAGCCGCTACATCGCCGGTTTGCGCCGCGAAGAGGCGATCGAGGCAGGTGGCGCGCTCGAGCGCAGCAACTATCTCGCGACTTACGACCTGCTCGGTGAAGCCGTGAGCACCGAAGCGGAAGTGCGCGAGGCGGCGCAGGAATACCTGCTACTGCTCGACGATCTCGCCGCGCGCGGCTTGGGCCGGAACGTTTCGGTCAAGCCGACGCAGATGGGGCTCGACCTGAGCGAAGATCTGTGCTTCGAGATCGTGTCTCGCATCGCGGAACGCGCCGCGCGCCTCGGCGCCTTCGTGCGCTTCGAGATGGAGGAGTCGCGGACCGTGGACGCCTCGCTGCGCGTCTTCGCGCGCTTACGCCGCGCACACCCCGGCACGGTCGGATGCGTGCTGCAAGCCATGCTGCGCCGCACGGAAGCCGACGCCTGCAATCTTGTGGCTGCAGGCGGACCCTTGAACGTGCGCTTGGTGAAGGGCGTGTACGTCGAACCCGAAGACATCGCGTATCGCGCGGACGAAGAGATCCGCGCCTCCTATCAGCGCATCCTGCGCGTGCTGCTCGAGGGCAGTGCTTTCGTCGCCGTCGCCACGCACGACGACCGTCTCGCGGAGCTCGCGTTCAGCGCACGCGCAGAACGACCGGAGTGGCGAGAGTCCATCGAGTTGCAGACTCTGCTCGGCGTGCGCGAGGACGCGCGCGCCGCCTGGCGGGAGCGCGGCATGCCGGTGCGCGTTTACGTTCCCTACGGACCGCAGTGGTATCCCTACGTCCTGCGGCGCCTGCGCCAGAATCCCAAGCTTGCGCGCTACGCGCTGCTCGGACTCTTCAGCAAGCGCGAGCGCGTCGGCTGAGCGGCGGCTACTTCAGTCCCTGCTCTTTCCAGCCGGCGAGCAGTGCCGAGCGCGTGATCAGCACGGCCTGTGCCAGTCCGACCTCCGGCGCGAAGGAGGCGCCCGAAGCGCGCGCATGTCCCCCGCCGCCGAGACCACGTGCCACGCGATGCACATCGAGCAAGCGCTTGCTGCGAAAGGACACCTTCACGCGTCCGTCCGAACGCTCACTCACCAACCCCACGGCCTCGACGCGGCCGACGGCGCGCAGCAAGTCCAGCACCTCGTCGGTGTCCTCCATGCTGCCACCCGAGCGCGCGAGCGCCTCGTCGCCCGTCCACGAGAGCGCGATGCGTCCGTCCTGGAGATACTCGAGGTTCTCGAGGGCCACGCGCACGCCCGCCGGACGCCCCGGTTCGGCCTGCTGATAGATCAGAGCGTGAAGCTCGGAGGTTTCGAGTCCGCGCGCCACCAAGGCGGCCGCCGCCGCCCAGGCCTCTGGGGAAGCGTTGGAATACTTAAGCCAACCGGTATCGGTCATCAGCGCGACGAAGGCGGCCTCGTAGGCCTCGATCGGAAGTTCGCGCAGTCCGAACTCCTCTTCGACGAAGCGCAGCGCCAGAGTTCCGCTCGCCGCTGCGCCGACGTCGTGCACCAGCGCCGTCCAGCCCTGTCCGGGTTCGAGCACGTGGTGATCCACGGCGATGCGCGGCAGGCCGGCCGCGACCACCGCCTCTCCCATCACGCCGAGACGGCTGATCTGATTGCAGTCGCAGACCACGAGTAGATCGGCCTCGGGCAGCGTGCCCTCCCAGATCTTCCACGGGGTGTGCGCTTCGAGGAAGCCGTAGCGCGAGTCCGGCAGATCCGGCAGGAGGATCTGCACCTCCTTCCCGAGCTCGCGCAAGGCGTGGAAGAGCACGACTTGCGCGCCGAGACAGTCTCCGTCGGCACGTAGGTGCCCGGAAAGCAGGATCTTGCGGCTGCGCCGCAGCAGTTCAGCCGCTGATTGCATGGACGGGGTCCGGGACTTGGGTTCCGCCGAGAGTAGGGTCTTCGCAGGAGGCGAGCCACCGCAGCCAGGCCGCTGCGCGCCGTTCGGGCTTCGTCTCGCGATGAACCGCGTCGGTGGCACGCGCATCACGGAATCGCAGGAAGCGCGCCGGACTGCCCACCTCCAATCGGCCTTCCTGCGGCCGACCGAGCGCCTGCGCGCCCCCTTCGGTCAGCGCCTGCCAGGCGGATTCAGCGGTCCAGGACGGCAGCAACTGCAGCGCGAGGCGGAACTCACGCAGCGGGTCGAGATCCTCGTTCGAAGCGCGAGAATCACAACCGAGTGCCGTAGGAAAGACCCCGGCGGCGGCGAAACGGGGCGCCGCGCGTCCGAACCAGAGGTGCGTGCCCGGACAGAAGACGATCGCGACGCCGGCGCGCGCCAGCGCGTGCAATTCTTCCTCATTCAATGCCGTGGCGTGGACGGCCAAGGTGCTGCCGCGCAAGCCACCGGCTGCCGCCAACCACGCCAACGGCGAAGAGAATCCACCGACGGGACGTCGGCCGCGGCGTTCGGCGAGCAGTTCGGCGAGCGGACCACTGCCGTCGGCGAGACACGCTCGCTCCTCGTCGCTCTCGCCGAGATGCACGGAGACCACGCCCCCCGCTCTCGCAAAGACTTCGCGCGCGAGGTCCAAGCCCACGCTGTAGGGAGCGTGCAGGGCCAGACCGTCGCAAGGCGGCGCGGCGCGACTCCATCGGCGGAAGGAGGCTTCCGCGCCGTCGGAGGGGAAGGGATCCAGCACTTCGCGCCAGGCGTGGAGCGCGAGAGGCGCGCCCGGAAGAGGCAGTGCTTCCCTCGCGCCGACGTGCGTGCCCACCCGAGCGCAGCCGGCATCGGCGAGTCGCATGCTTGCCGCCTTTGCGCTCGCGGCGGAACTCAAACCCACTCCTTCCTCCCTCCAGGCAAGAAGATCGCGCACCCACTCCGCGAAGGAGCTGCGACGGAAGCTCCCGGTCGGCGCGTCCCACGCATCCAGGTGCGCGTGTGCCAGCACGGGGGCGGCACTCCAGATCTCGCCAGGAAATCGTTCCCAATGCGAGGAGGCCTCCTCCTTCTCGGCGGCTAGGCCGAGGATGCGTCCGTCCTCCCCGGTGACAAGGCCAACGCGCTCCTCGAGCCGCGGGCCGCGGAGGAGGAGCGCGTCAGGGAGCAGGCGTCGGAGCCGTGATCGGCTCAGGCACCCTCCCATTCGAAGCTCACCGTCTTGACCTTGAAGTAGCCGTTGGCAGCTCCCCCCATCAGTGCGTTGATCTTGTCCTGGTCGAGCACGAGGGTGTAGCGCAGGGCGCGAGACAGAACCAAACCGAGCTGGTCAATACCGTTCGTCACGGTGCGGAAGCCCGGCACAACCCAAGTCGTGGAGGCGATGAGATTCGGCTCGGCCAGAGCGGACTGTCCGGGGTGCATCCATGCGGCTTGCAGTGCGATCCACACCGCGGTGTCTTCCGGATCCGTCACCGTGCCGTCCGAACTGAACACGAGCGCGTGGATGCCGCTGCCATCGCGGTACTCACACTCGATCTCCCAGCGCGTGACCAGGAACTGCGAGATGTCCGCGGGTGCCTCGTACCAGCGGCTTCGGACCCCGCTCGAGTTGCCGTTGAAGATGGTGCCGTCCACGGCGACGACGTCGCCCGTAGCTCCGCTCCAATCCACACTAAGCACTGCGGTGTTCGGCAGGCCAGGCGCTCCGACCGGCGCGAGATCCACCGCCGCATCCGGCGTCACGATCGCCTTGGCTTGGGCCAGCGACAGTGGAACCAGCGTCTCAATGCGGACGACTCCGCTTCCGCCAGCGCCGCCATGGTTGCCGGCCGAGCCGAGACCACCCGCACCGCCAGCCACGGAGACGGCGTTCGCGCTCGTTTGCAGGGTGCCGTTGGATTGCAGCAGGACTGCGCCACCGGAACCGCCGCCGCCACCGGCATCGCCGGGCGTACCGATGGTGATTGCGTTCGGGTCGGCCCACGGCACCGAGAGCATGAACTCACTCGAGCCGCCGGCGCCCCCACTCACGTCCACGCTTCCGGTCAGACTCATGTCCGCGCCGGAGTGGAGTTGCACCGCGCCGCCACCAGCGCCACCGCCGGCACCGTCGCCCGCGCGGAAGCTGTCAATGTCGCCGTTGCCGATCGTCGGCGTCTCCTTCCAGGAGCCGTGTTGGTTGTTGCCCGCGCCGCCGCCGCCGGCTCCGCCGAGCAGCAATCCTGCTTCCGGATCCAGGGTCTCGGTACCGAGCGGGATCACGTAGGCACCGCCCGCAGCGTCGGCCACCGGTCGCGAGTTCACGCCGGCCCGGCCGTCCCAGGCAACGTAGTCCGCGCCCGCGCCGGTGTCGTTGTATTCGTACACACCTTGGGAGGTGAAGATGATCGGCTCGTCCACCACCGGAATGACGACGCCCAGCGGATCGATCGAACCGGGCTCGAAGTGCGTGCCGCGTAGTCCAGCGGTCCAGTAGCCACCACCACCGCCGCCGCGCGAACGATAGCGCGCATGGTTCTGGCGCCCGACCGGTACGCCACTGCTCAGAATCACGTGCGACTTGATGCGCGTGCCTCCGGCCAGCAGTTGATCGGTCATGACGTTGCTCTTCGGCGGCCAGCACCAGGAACCCATGCCGGAACCGGCGTCGAGATCCTCGTCAATCTTGTTGGCCAGCGGGGTGGTGCCGGGACCACCTTCCGCGGGCACACCGCCGACGCGGTCGCCGTTCGCACCGCAATACACGCCGCTGATGTAGGTGTCCCGGAAGCGGTTCGGGCTCACGATCGTGCAGGAGCCGTCTTCGATCTGCGCCCATCCGCACTTGAGCGTGTTGTAGTAGTACTGGTTGGAACCGATCTCCGGTCCCATGCCGGAGCTGCCGGCGTACCAGGACATTCCACCGGTTCCGCCGCTGCCACCGCTGAGGCTACCGATGCCCGGATCACCCCCGTCGGCGATCGAGTTGCGCGGCTCGCTGAGTTCGTCGAACGCATTGGTGAGCGATTCCGGCACGTTGCGTTCGATGGCGGGATAGCACTTGCCCCAGTTGGGCGGCGCATCCGCACCGCCGAAGGACATCTGCGCGCCGATGCTCATGTCCCCGCGCGTGATCAGGCGCAGCGGGCGCGAGCCGGTGGCGGTGATGAAGACGTCGGTATCGGTCCAGATGCGGCTGAACTGGAAGCTGCCGTCCGGCACCGAGACGACTTCGTTGAGGAGGTCGGAGAACACCGAACCGCCGTCGGTGTTGAAGGAAAGCTGGCCGTCCTCGAGAACGAGGTCACCGAGCGCGCCTGAGCCACCGCCACGATGCTGGCCGGTGAGCGGATCCTGACCGCTGCCGACGCCGCCACCCGTCGTCGCCCACAAGCCGCGCGTGCTCGCCGCAGCATCCTCCTTCGCCGAAGTAGTGAAGCTTTCCAGGATGGTTCCGAGCGTGGTGTTGCCCTCCGGCAGCGGAATGGTCAAGGTGCCGGCGTTGGCGAGTGGATTGCCGACCAAATCCACGATCTGCTGCGAGAGGCTGACCGCGCAAGTGCGACGACCGCCGCCGCCGCCCGGGAAACCGATCAAGGGAGTGAAGACTACGGTGGTGGTCAGTGCATCGCGATCGGAGAAGGCGCGGAAGGTGCCGGGAACCGTGCTGGAGATGCCGGTTTGCGCATCGGCGACCGCAACGCTGATCAGGCCGCTCGCTCCGGACACTGGGTCGGCGAGTTGCGCCGTGCGCAGCAAGTCACCGAAAACGATGGTGATTTCGAAGATGCTCGAGGTCGGCGGGTTGTCCTCGTTGGGATCCACCGAAATCACGGAGGGCGGACCCGGCACGAGGTCGGCGATGCCCTGAATCTTGAGAATGCCGCTGAGCCGCGTCTGGTTCGGCCGTTGGTTCACCGAGCGCACGACGTTCGGACCGGTGGTGGCGATGCTGACTCGATACTCGGCGCCGTCCTGGAAGCCGAAGGCGAGACCGGCGAGCGTTTCCAAGAAGGCTGGGCGGAAAGTCACATCACGGCCGCTCACCACGAAGGAACCGAGCGGCGCGCTCCCGTCCGAGATGCGGACCAGGGAGATCGAGGAAAAATCCACCGAGGCCGGATCCACGTCGGCCGTGAAGGTGAAGTTGATGTCCTTGTTCGCCTGCCAGGTGGACACGGCAAAGCTGGAACCGCCGCAGCCGAGCGAACAGACGGAGATGCCGAAGGCTCCGCCGGCACTGGTCCCGCTGCCGGAACCTCCGATGCAGGAAGTGAGCAGGAGCGCGGCGCCGCCGAGGGCGAGCACGGCGGTCTTGGCAAGGGATTTGCGGGCTGTGCGAAGCATGCCGGAAGTCAGGAAGGCGGAAAGACCCAGGAGCCGCGCGGAAGATGATTTCCTCAGCGGATCGGGTCGCTTAAAGTCTATCAGAGCATTCATGCTGAGCCTCGCACGACTTGAACGCAGGTGGGAGGCAAAAATCATTGTGCTCCCCCATTCCTTGCGAATGTCGTGCCAAGCCTGGATGACGGCGCTCCTGATCGCGCTGGTGAGTGTCGCGTGCACGGAGCAGCCACAGACCGCCCGCGGGGCGGCTGCGGGCCTGGATCCTGCCGCACAAGCCCTCTGGAAGGAGTACGCCGCGCGGGACGCCGATCCCGTGGCCGCGCTGCGTGCGGAGGCGCACCGGCTCGGCGAGCGTTTGCGCACCGGTCTGGAGGCGGAGGAGTGGGAGCAGGAGCGCGCGCGATTGCCCGCAATCGGCCAGGCTCCCGCCTTCGCTCCTCAGGCGGCCTCGCTTCCGTGGGCGGCGTGGATCGCCGAGGATCGCCTGCTCCACGCGGAGCTCGCCGCAGCCACGCTGCGGGGCGCCTACGCCGCGCTCGGCGCCGAGGTGCTCCCGCTCGCGCGTGCCTGCGACGATCGCACCACGCCGGATGCCCTCCGTCTGGAGGCTCACCGGCTGTTCTGGGCGGTGGATCCCGGCGAGGCTCTGCCGCGTGGGCGTGCGCTCCTGTTCCGAGAGGGCATGCGCGTGCGGGACACGATCCGGCCGGGCTACCTCGAATCGGTCTTGGCGCTGGCACCGCCAGCCGAAGCCCTCGACCTGTTGCTGCAGTCCGCAGCGTACGACGGCATGGAATCGCGCGCGCGTCTGCTGGCGATCCGTCTGCTCGGCGAGCGGCGTGAGGCGCAGGCGGTGCCGGTGATGGAACAGATTTTTCTCGCCGAACGCGCGAACTTCCTGGTCCGCCGCGAAGCCATGTTGACCCTTTTGGTGCTGCATCCGCAGCGCGGCCGCGCACTGCTGGCACGCCGGCTGCCGGAGGAGCAGGCCGATCCCGCGCTCGCCGATTTCCTGCGGGCGCTGCGCGACGAGCACGGTGTTCACACCGGATGAGTACGGCGCCGCGCCTCTACGACACGCACTGTCATCTCGCGTGGCGCGCCGCGGAGGATCCGCCCGCGGCGCAGATCGCGCGCGCGCGCGAGGTGGGCGTCGCGGCAATCCTGTGCGTGGCGATTGACGCCCATACAGCGCGGGAGGCGCGCGCGCTCGCCCACGCGCACCCGGAGGTGTTGCGCGCGAGCGTCGGCTTGCATCCGAATGACGCCGGCGCCGGCACGGAACTGGCGGCGCGGCTCACGGAGCTCGACGCGCTCGCCGCTGAGGGCGGTTTCCATGCGATCGGCGAGACCGGACTCGATTTCTATCGCGACCAATGTCCACCCGAAGTGCAGGAGCGCGCGCTGGAGTTCCAGCTCGCGCTCGCCGAGCGCCACCGGCTGCCGGTGATCCTCCACTGCCGGCAAGCAGCCCCGCGGCTGCTGGAGCTGCTACGCGCGCGCGGCGCAACGGTGCGCGGCGTGATGCACTGTTACTCAGAGGGGCCAGAAATGGTGAATGATTTTCTGGAGCTCGGGCTGCACGTCTCCTTCGCGGGCAACCTCAGCTACCCGAAGTCCGAGACGATCCGCGCCGCGGCACGCTTGGTTCCGGCGGACCGTCTGCTGATCGAGACCGATGCGCCCTTCCTGGCACCGCAGCCGCGGCGCGGACGCCCCAATGAACCCGCCTTCGTGGCCTTCACGCTCGCGGCACTCGCCGCGGCGCGGGACGAGAGCGTCGCCGAGGTCGCGGATGCGACTTGGCGCAACGCTTGCGCGCTGTTCGGACCGGTCTAGAAGGTGGCCAGCGGCGCGCCCGCGAGTTCCGCAGCGGACGGTGGTGCTGCAGGCGGCGCCTCCTTCCAGGAGTAGCGCGTCCGCACCTGGCGAACCTCTCCCGCAGCGAAGGAGGCCCACAGACTCTCCTCGCCCGAGAAGCCTTTGAGGTTCGGCCAAGCCCAGCAACCGGCGATCACGCCGTCAGCGTCGCGCGCGAGCCGGAAGCGGAAACCGCCGCGGTGACCGATGCCGCTGCCGTCGAAGAGGAACTCTGGCGGCACGAGAGGCGGCAGGCCGACCGCGGTGCGCGGCTCACGGTCCGGTCCGGTCTGCACCGCGCGCTGCAGGCTTACGTAGGCGCCGGTGCGCTCCAACCAGGCCCGCTCGGCCGAGCCGATCATGGCGAGGTAGCCCACCGCATGGCTTTCGTTGAGGACGCGCCGCGGTTGCAGCGCGCGCGGAATCAACAGGGTGGACGCGGTCAGCAGCAGTGCGCAGAAAATCAGGAACTCGAGGAGTGTGAAACCCTTCCTCATTCCGCGGTCACCGGCTGGCCGTGCTTGGCGACCACGTCGGCCTGGAGGTGAGCAGGCACCTGGTCGTAGCGCGAAGGCGCCATCTTGAAGGATCCCTCGCCGTGCGTCATTGAGCGCAGAATCGTGGCGTAGGTCAGCATCTCGGCCAGCGGCACGCTCGCGCGCACGGTCTGAAAGTCACCGTCCGATTCCATGCCGAGGATGTGGCCACGCCGCGAGTTGAGATCGCCGCTGACGTCACCGAAGAATCGCGAAGGCACCGTGATCTCAGCTTCCATGATCGGCTCGAGCAAGATCGGGCGCGCCTTTTGGAAGGCTTCGCGCAACGCGGCGGCGCCAGCGATCCGGAAGGAGTGCTCGTCCGAATCCACGTCGTGAAACTTGCCGTCGTAAAGCGAGACCTCGATGTCCACCACCTGCGAGGATGCGATCACCCCCTTGTCAATCTGTTCACGCACCCCCTTCTCCACCGCCGGGATGAATTGGCGCGGCACCGAGCCTCCGACCACGTCGTCCACGAACTCGAAACCCGCGCCGCGCGCGCGCGGCGCCACGCGTAGGAAACATTCGCCGAACTGACCGCGGCCGCCGGACTGCTTCTTGTGGCGATGGTGACCCTCTGCTTTGGCGGTGATGGTCTCCTTGTAGGCGATGCGCGGCAGTTCACGCTCAGTGCCGACGCCGCGCTGCTCGAGCCGGTGCAGCACCGCGTTGAGATGCATCTCGGAGAGACCATCCACGATCATCTGGTGCGTGACCGGATCGCGCCGCAGCCGGACGGTCGGATCCTCGCGCGTGATCTTCTGGAGCTCGGTGCCGATCTTCTGCTCATCGGCGCGACTGCGCGGACGCACCGCCAGCGAGGTGTAGGGCTGCGGCAGTCCGAAGTCGTGCGGCTTGGCCTGACCGGAGGGCACCAGCACGTCTCCCACATGCAGATCGTCAATGCGCGTGACTGCGACGATGTCGCCCGGTCCGGCATGGGCGGCGGGGTCGAGCCGCGCACCAAAGATGTTGGCAAGACCGTTCATCTTGACCGGCTTGCCGGCACGCGGGTCGAGCAGCGCACTGTCGGGAGTAAGCTTGCCCTGCAGAACGCGCAGATAGCTGATCTGTCCGAGGTGTCGGTCGGTGAGCACCTTCCACACCCGCGCTACCGCGCGTTCGTTCTCCTCGCCGTGCTCGAGGTTGACGCTGTGCATCGCCGCGAGCTGCATCTTGGCAGTCGGGAAATCCTTCACCAGGAACTCCGCAAACTCCTTCACTCCGACGCCGCGCACCGGATCCACGCAGAACAGCGGCGCGAAAGTGCCCTGCGCCATCGCGGTCGGGATGGTAGCGTCGAGTTCCTCGTCGCTGACGTCGCCCTGCTCGAGGTATTTGCTCATCAGGGCGTCGTCCGACTCGACGATCGCGTCCACCAATTGGCTGCGCCAGGGGCTGCCAGCCTTCTCCTCCACCTCGACCTCCGTGAAATTCTTTCCGGTGCCGTTGGCGAGCGTGAAGGGCACCACCCGTGAGCCGAGGAAGTTGCGAATGCTCTCGATCTCCTCGTCGAGATCGAGGTTGTCGCCATCGAGTCGCGTCACCACCACCGCGCGTGCGAGACCGAGCGCGGAGGCGCGCCGCCAGAGATCGAGAGCATGAAAGGGCACGCCTCCGCCTGAGCGTGCCGCCACCACCAGCACCGCACAGCCGGCGGCTCCCATCGAAGTGACCGCGTCGGCGACGAAGTCGGGATAGCCGGGAGTGTCAATCAGGTTGAGCTTGCCGGCCGAGGTCTCCAGGTGCACGACCGCTGCTGCCAGAGAGTGCTTCTTCTCCTTCTCGTCGGGCTGAAAATCGCAGATCGTGTTGCCATCCTCGATCCGACCGCGCCGTTCGATCGCGCCAAAGTGAAGCGCAACGGCTTCGACGAGGGTGGTCTTGCCCGCGCCGGCGGGCCCGATCAAGGTGAGATTGTGGATGTCCGAGGCGCTCATGGAAGGTCAGCGCCCGCGCCATCCCGCGGCTCGGGCGGACGGCCAGCGTAGCAGCGCCCGGGTGAACGCAAAGCCGCCCGCGGAGAGTCTCCGCGGGCGGCTTTCGAAATCCGCGTCGGACTACTGAGGCGGCAGAATCAGGATCTCGACGCGGCGGTTGGCCGCGCGTCCTTCCTTGGTGCCGTTGTCAGCGCGCGGCGCGAACTCACCGTAACCGGCGATGCGCACGTGCGTGGGATCCACGCCGAGGTCGTAGACGAAGTAATCGGCGCAGGTCATCGCGCGCATGGCGGAAAGCTGCAAGTTGCTCTTCCAGCCCGACTTCTTCGGCTGCTCGTTGTCGGTGTGACCTTCGATCCAGATCGTGTTGGTCCCGTACTTGGTCTTGAGCACGTCGGCGACGCGCGTCAGCGTGTCCCGGCCTTGCTTGCTGAGCTCGGCCTTGCCGGAGGCGTAGGTCAGCTCCGAATCCAGACCCAGCACGATGTGACCGCCGCGGCGACCGACTTCGATGTTGGTGCCCTGCAGGGCGGCGTTGAGGCTGTCGGTCTCCGCGTCGCGTTGACTCATCGCCGCCTCGGCGGCGCTGGTGCGCTGTTGGAGTTCCGCGTTGCGCTGCTGCTCGAACTCGATCTGCTTCGCGAGCGAAGCATTCTCGGCTTGACGGCGCGCGAGCTGGGATTGCATGGCGCTACGTTCGGTGTTGAGAGCGGCGATCTGCTTGTCCTGGTCCTCAATCGTCTGCCGCGTCATGTTGGACTGGCAAGCGGGGAGGAAGGCGAGAGCGAGCGTGAGGAAGAGAGGGGATCGATTCATGAGCTACGGACGAAGGTTTGCGAGTTGCGAGGAGCCGGAGATCCACTCCGGCCAAGAGACCAAGAAGAAGTGATGAACGATTCCAGGCGCGAGCAGCACGAGCAGCGTGCCCAGAATCAAGGGCGGGCCGAAGGGAATGACTCTTCCCACCAGCCAACCGACGCGGGCGGTGGAATGCGCGTGCCGCTTCGCTCCGCGCGCGCGCCGTCGTTGGCGCACCGCACAGATCATCCGCAACACGTTCACCACACCAAAGAGCGAGCCTGCGAAGACACCGATCAGGAGGCTCCAGAGAGCGCCCTCGAGGCCGAGCCAGGCGCCGACTGCGGCAAGGTACTTGACGTCCCCGAAACCGAGCGCCTCCTGACGGAGAAGATAAGAAAACAGACGCCCGATTCCAAACGTGATTGCAAAAGCCGCTGCCCAGCCCACCGCGCCCGACGCGAGCGCGAGGGTCCGGATCCCGTCGTCGGCGCTGAAGCCCAGCAATTGCGCCCCCCACGGGGCTTCGCCTCGGCCCGGCCAGACCTGCAGCTCGGGCACCAGCAGGAGCGCCGGGAGCGCCGCGATCTGGCCGCCGATGGTGATGCCGTCGGGCAGGATGAAATGGCGGAGATCCACCGCCGCCGCGATCCAGAGCCCGCAGATCGCGATCAGCACCACGACCAGGGCCGTTAGCCCCTGCTCTGCAGCCCAGCCGTGCCCTGCCGCCACGAAGAGCAGCGCCATGCCCACTTCGTGCACCAGGTATCCCGGGCCGTAGCGGACGCGGCAACTGCGGCATCGTCCGCGCAGCAGCAGGTAGGAGATCAGCGGGAGATTGTCGTACCAAGCGATGCGCGCATCGCAGGACGGGCAGTGCGAACGCGCCGGTTTGAGGATGCTCATCCCCTCGCGCGGGATCCGGTAGGCCGCCGCCGAGGCGAAGGATCCGCAAATGGCGCCGAATGCCGCCAGGAAGAAGGTGAAGAGCGCGGGTTGGTCCCGCAACATCGTGTAGACCTCCCCCACGCCCCGATCCTGAGGGTCCGCCTCCCGGAATTCAAGCCTTCAGGGGCCGCGCCAGATCCGCATGCGCCGGTGCGGCTCCGCAATCGGATAGCCGCCGAGGGCTTGCCAACTCGACGGCCACTCCAGGCTGCCCCAACCCATCCAATCTCCCAACTCCAGCTCGACGACCGCTCCTTCGGGACGGTTTTCGATCAGGTGAGCACGCACCGGCCTCTGCGAAGCCGAGGTCGCGGCTCCGTCCACCCACAGCACCGGATCTTCGGCGAGGGTGCGCGGATCGAGTCCCGCCGCGAAGTGCGCGAGCGCGGCCTGCCCCGGACGCGAGGAGTAGCGAACGACGGCCCCATCGGCGTGATCCAGCAGATGCACGACTCCGGCGGCGATCGGGAAGCCGGCCAGCGCCGCGGCCTCGCCGACCCCGAGGGTGCGAAGCTCCAGCAGCGCCAGTCCTCGCAGTTGCGCGCCGTTCTCGGCGCTCAGGGCTTGCAGGCTGGGGATGCCCGCGAGTTCGATGTGCAAGCTGCGCGCCGGCGGCAGGGCACCGTCCTGAAGGTCCGCGCTGCGCGGGAGCCGTGGCCGCAAACGCAGCAGACTTCCTTGCGCTTCGATTTCGAAGGGCGCGAGACGCCGACCGCCCGCTTCCACCACCCGCACCGCGGATGGACGAATCGGCAGGCGCAAATCGGCGTCGAAGCGAATCAGGAGATCCTGATCGAGTGCCACGGGGCGGCCGTCCTTGCCGCTCCAGTCCAAGACATGGAGCGCCGGCGGCTCCGGGAGCGCGCGCGCGCAGCCCACCGCCCCCGACGCCGCGAGGATCGCAGCCGCGAAGACGGTGGCGCGCAGGGTCCCTACCAGCCGAACGGCAGCTTCAGGTAGTCGAGGAAGGGAATCTCGGCGTCGAGCACGCCGCCGGTGGAGCCGGCGTCGAGGTCGAAAGTCAGCCGCCAACGGATGAAGCGTTTGCCCTTGAGGCTGACCATCGTCGTCACCCCGTCGCCGGTCCACGGCGTGATCGAGGCGGGATCGAGGGTGTTGGTGCCCGCCAGGGCGTCGGCGCCCTGGAACTGGAAGCGTACGTTGGTGTTCGCCGGCAACCGATCCTTCACCGAAGCGGTGTCCAGACGGAAGTACTTGCTGCGCACCGCCCAGTTGAGCGATGCGAGCGCCGTCATCGGACCGTCGGTGACGCGCGTGCTCAGCCGCATGACGTTGCTGGTCGCGTCGAAGCTGGCGGCGGTGATCTCGAAACCCTTCGGCTGCGGGAGTTGTGCTGTGTTCGGCACCACGTCGAATCCGATCAGGAGCGCCGGATTGGCTCGATGCACGCTGCTGAAGGAGGTGGATGCCGAGGCGATCGAGATCTCGTAGGCGGTGATCGTCGCCGTACCGATGCCACCGTCAGAAGCCACCGAGGTGCCCGGAGTGACTGTGTCCCCCGTCTGACTCACGATGCCGGTGGCACCCGCCACACCACTGAAGCCGCCCGCGGCATCCGCGTAGTCCGGGAAGGGACCGGTGCCGTTCGTCGGGTTGCGCTCGGTCGCGAGACCGGTGTCAATCCAGATGCTCTGCGCCATCGTCTGGGGCGAGAAGAAGGGCACCAATCCGAAGGGCTGCGGCTCGCCGTAGAGTCCGAGCAGCGCGTCGAGACGATCCGAGATCACCGGATTGAGCGGGTTCACCGCATTCATGTACGCCTTGAAGGCGGCGTCCACTCCGGGGGCGAAAGTGATGTCACTCACGGGATCCGGGACGTGAAACTGGATGAGGCCGCTGGCGCCGGCGCCGCCACGCGCCGCCATGTAGGTGCTGTTGCCGTCGCGCAATCCCGGAGCGCCCGTGAGACCGGCGTTGATCCTGGAGCCAGCCCAACCGCGTCGGCCGCCTACGGCTTGCACGACGTCCACCGCAACGAGGGCGTTGAAGAAAGTACCCGGATTGTTCGGGTTGCCGGCGGTGCCCACGTTGATCGCCGAGAGATCGAGACCCGTCGCGGACTGCAGGATGATGTGCCCGCCCGAACCACCACCGCTGCCGGAGATCTGAGTGATGGTGGCGTTGGATCCGGACTCGTCCGGAGACTCACCCGAGTTGCCCGTGCCGCCGATGGCCTTCACGCGACCGGCTGCACCGAAAGTGATCACGCCGACGGCATGGATCTGCACCTGACCGCCGCCGCCGCCGCCCGGTGCGCCGCGCCAATAACCGCGCGTGGTGCCGAAGGGGAAGAGCACGTCCGGGAAGAAGTTCGGGAGCGGCTCCAGGTTGCCGTCCGGGGGAACGGTCAGGTCGAAGCGCTCGACCGTCTGCAGGTCGCCGCTGGCGCCACCGCCTGCACCCGCCCACGGGGTAAGCAATTCTCCCTCCACGAGTACCGGAGCGACACCACCGGTGCCGTCCCAGAAGAAGCGGTTGCCGTAGAAGTTGTTCGCAGCATTGGTGTCGCTGAAAACGCTCGCGCCGCCAAGGCCGCCGTCAGGTCCGAAGGTCGGGTTGCCGAACAAATAGGGTGGGGTGGCACCGGTGGTCCAGGCCGGATCCCAAGTAGCGTCAGTGCCCGCATCGGCGTCCTGAGAAATGTCCTCCATGCCGTAGGCAGCATGCGGAGCGTTCGCGCCCAGACCCGGGTTCGGCAAGATGATGCCGGCACGACTGGTGCCACGGAGGCCGGCCTCGGCACCCACGAAGAGCGTGTTTGCGTTGACAGTGCCGTTGAAGACCGTGTGCTTGACGTTGCGCAGGTCCGGACCGGCGTTGTCAAAGTCCACCGGCAGTTGCGCGCCTTCCCAACGGGTCCAGAAGATCGCATCGTTGCGGCCGGGGCTGAATCCGCCGCCACCACCGCCGCCGGAAAGCAGGAAATCGGTCGCACCCAGTGCGACGTTGTTCGACTGCTGCACCGCACCTTCGCCGCCTTGACCGCCGAGGCCGGTGCCGGAGCCGAAGGGGCCCTGGCCGCTCTCACCGCGCGGTGTGAAGTTGTTGGTGATCTGCGAGGAGGTGCCGCCGCTCCCGCCACCGAGCACGCCGAGCGCGCCGGGGACGGCGAGTTCCGGACGGAAGTGTCCGCCGTCGGGGACCCGCGCGTTGAAGCCGCTGGCGTCCAAGGTCCCGAAAAAGGAAACCGTGCCGGAAGCGTAAAGAATGAAAGGATTCGCACCGCGCAGACGCAGAGTGGCGCCGGCCTCGATGCTGAAATCGTTCACTTGCATGACACCGTTGTTGCAGGTGAAGGTACGGCCGAAGCCGTCGGTGACCTGAGTGACGCCCGTGGTGTCAATCTCCAGGTAGGCCTGCGCCGCCGTCATGGCGAAATCGTCCTCGGCGGGAAGATTGCTGCCCGAGTAGGAGAAGACGGCACGGATCCCGTCCGGCTCGTAGGCGGCGGGCGGTTGCGGCAGATCGGCGCCGGAATCAATGAAAGCAGCACTCAGGAAGCCGTCGCGAATCTCGTCGAGGAAGACGTCGTCCTCGTCGAGGGTGGGCAAGGAACTGAGTTCAGTGAGGCTCGGGGCCAAAAAGGCGTCGCTGGTGGTGATCGAGCTGTTCTCGATGCCGCCGAGGTCGAGAAAACCGGTTCCCATCACCACGCGCAATCCGCGCCCGGGGATCAGCACGCCGGTGATCTCGAACAGGATTTCGGCTTCATCGGTGCAGTTGGTCTGCACGATCCATCGCCCAGGCACTACGTTGCCCGAGATCGGGAAGGTGCCACTGAGGTTGGCGTACTGCACGAACAGATTCGTGAGATTCAGGCTGCTCGGCGAAGCATCGAAGGCCTGATTGAAGCGCACCGACACGAAAAGCTTGTCCTGCGTGAAGAGGTTGAGCGTCTTCGGCCAGGTGATGCCGGTGATGCTCATCGCCCCGTTGACGGTGTCCGCGAAGATGGATTCGGCGGGCGGCGTCGGCGTGCGGAAGACGCGCGTCAGACCGATCGAAAGGGTCTTGCCGGAAACGTCGCGCAGAACGGTGGTCGAGGAGGACTGCGTCGGCAGCGAGAGCTGGTACTGGAATCCGCCCGGACGGAAGGAACCGTTGTCGTTCGTCGCGTTGGTCGGGCAGACCGGCCGGAAGATGATCGCGCGATTGGGGTTGCCATCCGAGTCCGGACCGAGCTCGAAGAAGCCGGTCACCGGATTCGGATTGCCGGCGTCGAGCGGACGCAGGACGAATGCCGAGAAGGTGATCGAATCCTCATCGATCTCGTTGTTGAAGATCACCGCGATCGGGCGGTTCAGCGCCCAGACGTCGCCGTCGCTCAAGTTGGAGGTCAGCGCTTTGAACTCGCCGACCGTAGCGGCGCTCGACTTGCACGCGACTCCCGGAAGCGTGGCCGCGGCCAACGCGAGAAGAATTCGGAACGAGAATCTCATGGTCACTGGACGTTCCAGGCGAAACCAAGTGCGTCCAGCACCGGGTCGAGATCCTGGCTGATGTTCGAAACGAAGGTGATGCGCACTTGGAAGTAGTCCTTGCCGCCGCTGATCAGTCCGGCAACGCTCGGCGACCAAGCCGTGATTCCGGAGACCGAGGAGCAGCTACCGACGTAATCACCGTAGGCGTCGAAGTCGGACATGCGCGTGAGCGGATCGTCGCAGACTCCGGTCGAGATGGTATCCGCGCCGCGGAGCTCGATGATCACTTGGGTGCCCGCCAGTTGGCCCGAGGGCGAGGGTTCCACCGTCAGCGGGCTCATGCTCGCGAGGGATCCGCCGAGGCCGAACCAGTGCGTGTGGACGCGGCTGATGCGGGTCACGAAGTCGGCCATGCCCCAGTACACCTCAGGGCCGTGGTTTTGGGTCACAGCGCCGGTGGTGGTGTTGTAACCGCCGGTCGGGTTGGTGCCCTCGGTGGGCAGGTCCGGCCGCACCAGGTGCCAGACGTTCTGGCCGTCGCGACCGCCGGAGGAGAAGATGCGGAAGGCCGGGACCGACGAGGATCCCACCATGATCTGCACCTGGAAGCCGTTGAAGCCGAACTCCTGGCCGCGCGGATAACAGCGGTAGCGCAGCAGCAAGGGCAGGGCGATGCTCGGGATCTTGCCGTACTGGTAGATCAACGGTTGGCCGAGCACTTCCGGCGGAGCGCCGAAGGAGGAACCTGCCACCTTGTTACCACCCTCGAGCGTGACGCCGTCCGGTTTCGGGAAGGTGGTGTCCCGATAGGTGTAAGTGGTGGCGAAGTTCGGCCACGGCATCATGAAGTTGCTGCCGGCGTTGAGGTATTTGTTGATGCCGGAGATCTGGTAACTGGTGTCGAAGACGATCAACTCGTCCTTCGGATCCGGAGCGTAGTTGAAGGCGAAGATGTTGAGGTCGTAGGGGTCGGTCGAGAGTCGGCGCAGACCGGAGTTCGGCCACTTCGGATAACCCGAGCCGCCGTCAATGATGTCGTCCGGTAGACGGTTCGAGTGCGCGAGCGCAATCGAGTAGCGCGCAAAGATGTCGTCGAAGACGACGCCGTCGTAGGGCGACCACGAGAGACCCTCGACGTCGAGGTTGTACTCGTTGACGCTGCCGAGACCGAAGCCCATCACGTGGTAAGGCCAGGCTTGCATCAGCACGGCGCCGGACGGCGTGAGCGGAGTCATCAAGCCGTTGGCGAAACGGAGGCGCTGGCCGATCCAAGCGTTGGTCGGATCTACCGCGCGCGAGAAGTGCGAGACGGCGCGCGGACGCATCTGGCCGTCTCCTTGGAAGGGTCCGTACTGACCGGCGTACTCGGAACCTTGGTCGTCGTCCTCGTCGCCGCTGTTGCAGCGCAGCGCGAAGTAACGGTCCGTCGGCACGGTTCCGGCGAGCGTGATCTGCTCGGTCTGGAAAGTGTTGCCTGCGATGAAGGAATCGAAATCCATCGGGTTGCCGGCGAGGTCGAGAATGCCGTCCGGACCGTCGCGCAGACTCAGGTTGTAGAAGGTCGAGCCGCCTTCGCCGTGGCTGTCGGTGAGTCCGTTGAGGGGGGCCAGCGTGTAGCTCTGGGCGTCGCCGCTGACCTGCACCGGACCGAAACGGATGCGGCCGGAGCCGTTGCTGCCGGAGACCGTCGCAATGTTCTGGAAGCCGAGCTGGCGGTCGATGTAAGCCGTGACCGCTTCGCCGAGACCGTCGAAGTTCCACGCTCGCGTCGGGTCCTCGGCACCGGTCGGCGTGAGGTCCACTGAGGAGAGCACCATGGAATCGAGCGAGCGCACGGTGCCGGCGTCCACCGGTTCCGAGAAGCGCACGGTCAAAGTCGCGAAGGGGTCCACGCCGATGCCGGGGAGCGTCGTCGGCTCCGGCGAGAAGGACACGTAGCACAACTGCAGGCTGTAGTCCGCCGCGCCGTAGCGCGTGGTGAGCGTTCCCTGTTGGTTGGGCGTGGTGCCGAGCTCGCCGTCGAGCAGGGTCGCGTCCACGATCAGGGCGTTGGGATCGGAGGCATCCACGATCACCGCGGTCTGCAGGATTCCGCTGCCGACCTCGAAGATGTCGCCAAGCTTCGGCGCGAGCCCGCGGCAGCGCACGGCATCCATGCTGTAGGTGAGGCGCCGCACCAGAGTCGAAACGTTCTGCACCGTGGCGAGAGTGACGTCCTGCGCACTGATCAGCGACGGACGAGCGTTGTCGGTCATGAAGCCGTTGAAGACGTCGGCATCGTTGCCGCTGCGGAAGGCGCGCACCGCCACCGGATCGCCGCTCGCATATTCCACCGGCTCCAACACGGTATTGTTGGTGTTGGTCTTGACGCCGATGCTGCGGCTGCCCGACTTGTTGGTGAGCACCATGGTCTGGTTGATGAAGGGATTCACCTTCGTCGGGATCCGGACCTTGATGTTCGCGCTGATCTGGTCCACGCTGCTCGGCAAACCGATGCCGTTGGCCGGGATCTCGAGGTTCTCGGATTCCAGCTTGGAGATGGTCGGATCGAGAATCACCACGCCCTTCGGCTTGCCGTCGGTGCCGATCACTTCGCGCACGACGTAGCGGACTTCCAGGCTCTGAAAGTTCTGGTTGGCGCCCGCCACCAGCACCTGGATGGTCTGACGATCCACCGTCGCGGGATTCAGCACTTCCGAGAAGGTCAGGCGGATCGCGCCGTTGCGCGCGACCTTGCTGAAGGGCGGTGCCTCCGTGAAAGCCTTGGCCTGCAGCGAACCGAGGCTGCTCTTCGCGGACGCCAACGCCGAGTTGAATGCGGCGCTGCCCCCGAGGTGCAGGATGGTCATGGTCTCGCGACCGGTGATGGAGTTCAGTTGCAGCAGATAATCCACGCCGTCCGACTGCAGGCTCTCACGGATCATCTCGTCCTGCGCGACCAAGGCGCCGGAGGAGTCAATCACGTCCACCAAGCGCCCCCACTCGGCGTTCTCGAGATAGAGCAAGGCCTTGCCGCTACCAGCCCCCGTGACCGTTCCGCCCCCACCGAGGCAGGAGGGAAGAAGGAGCGCGAGTCCGAGCGCGAGGCGGAGGAGAGGGAGTCGTTGTTGCATGAAGAGCTCCGAGAGATCACTCCAGATCAAGGGCGATGCCGAGGCCGTCCAGCTTCGGCTGCGTGCCGAGGTCCGCGTTGGCAATGAAGGTGATGCGCACCTGGAAGTACTTGTAGGAGTTGCCTTCCAGGTCGGCGAAATTCGCGGTCCAGGCACCGGGCGTCGAAACGGTTCCGATGCCAGTGCTGTCGCCGTAGCCGTCGAAGGGCAGGTCGGCGGTGGTGAGCGGCGACGGGTTGATGAGCGGGTTGCCGAAGTGGGCCACCTGCACCGAACCGCGGTACTCCACCAACAGCGAGGTGCCCGGCGGCTGGTCCGGATTCTCCGGCTCGAGGATCACGCCGCGCACGGCACCCGCATCGAGAACGTCACCGAAGTCGAACCAGTGCGTGTACACGCGGCTGACGCGCACGACGAAGTCGGCGTTCAGCCAATAGAGCAGGGTGTCGAATTGGGTCGGGGTGCGGGAGCCGCCCGGCAAGAAGCCGCCGCTCGGCGCGGTGCCGCCCTGCGCAGGGTTGTCCGGCTGCACGCGGAACCACACGCCGGAACCGTCCTGACCACCCGCAGAGAACATGCGGAAGGCCGGCAGCGCCGAGGAGGGCTGCATCTGGGTCGTGGTGAAACGATTCAGGCCGAGGCGGTCGGCGAAGGGGTAGCAGCGGAAGCGCAGCAAGAGCGAGAGGCCGACCGAGGGAACGGCTTCCGCCGCCCAGAAAGGCGCTCCGAGGCCGTTGTCGACCAGGTACTGCTGGTTCGGCGAACCGATCGAGGCCGTGGTGCCGCCGAGGAAGTCCTGCGGAATGCCGGTGTTGCGCCAGGTGTAGCTCTGGTCGAAGGCCGGGAAGTCCAGGAAGACCACGCCGTTCTGCGAGTAGAGGTTGATGGAGCGCGGGCTGTACACGCTGCGGAAGACCTCGACCTCGTCCACCGTCGGGAAGCCGAGGATGTTGTCGTCGTAGGCGTTCGGAGTCATGCCCGAGCCCGGCCAGATCGGGAGGAGCGAGAGCGGGTCGAAGGCTTCGTCCGGCAAGCTGTTGGCGTGGCCGAGCGAAAGCGCGAGGATGGAATAGGTCTCGTCATAGACGACACCCGCAGCCGGCGACCAGGCAAAGGCCTCGACGTCCATGTTGTGCTCGCTGCGCTCCAGGAAACCGAAGCCGAAATCCTGCGGACGATAGGCGTGCATGGTCACCGCCCCCGCCGGGTTGAGCGGATCCGATTGCGTGGCGCCCTGCGCGCGCGCACCGACCGACTGGCTGTTCACGTCCGCCGCGCGTGAGAAGCGCGAGGGCGGACGAGCGCTGATCTTGCCCGGCTCGACCGTGACCTGTCCGGCGTACTCCGCGAGGCCGTCGTTGTTCTCGTCGAGCAGACCGCCGAAGAAGCCGTAGTAGGAGGTCTGGAGCTGGGCGAGAGCGCCGCCTTGCACACCACCGACGGAGTCCAGCGGTTGGATCAGGAAGCTCTGGCCGGGCGTGCCGGCGACGAAGTTGGTGAGCTCCAGCGGATTGCCGGCGAGGTCGCGGATGCCGCTCGGTCCGTCGCGGAGTGCCACCGAGAAAGCGAGGAAGGCGTCGAGGTTGTTCTCGGCGAAACCGCCGACCGGTGCGAGCGTGAACTGGGTGCTGCCGTTGGCCACCTCGATCGGTCCGAACATCACGCGGCCGCTGAACTCGGAGTTCACCTCGTCGGTGCCGGACGAGAGCAGGCGCAGGTCGTAACCGCGTTGGCGGTCAATGTAGTCCCCCACCGACTCGACCGTGTTCGACTGACGGAACCACGCCGACTCACGCAGCTCCTTGGTGTTCGGATTTCCGGAGTTCTCGAAGGAGGAGATCACGAAGCTCCCCATCGAGGTCACCGAGTCCGGATCCACCGGCTCGTCGAAGCGCACCGTGACCGTGGAGTTGGGATCAATGCGGTTGGAGGGCGGGTTGACCGGCGCCGGCTGAATCTGCAGGAAGCAGACCTGCAGCGCGGCGTCCGCGAGGACATAGCGGGTGGTGTAGCGCGCGCCAAGATTGCTCGCGCCCGCGGTGAGTTCGCCCGCTTCGACGCTCGCGATCACGCGGTAGTTGGCCGGATCGGAATTGTCCACCACTTGGGTGGTGACGAGCAGCGCAGCGCCGACCTCGAAGAGATCGCCGACCTTCGGAGTCACCGGGCGGCATCCCACCAGGGTCTGCGTGAAGGTGAACTCAGCGCTGCTGGCGCTGGCCGAGATCACGGAATTGATGTTGGCGTTGAAGACGCCGATCAGGTTCGGACGGCGATCGTCGCGTAGGAATCCGCGATAAGCCTCGGTTTCGTTGCCGGTGCGCAGAGCACGCACCAGGGTGATCGCACCGTCGAAGGCCTCGGCGTGCGACTCGCTCAGCGAGCGCAGCGTGGGGCGCAGGCCACCGACGCTTCTCAACACGAGCGGCTGGCCGACGAGCGGATCCGGCTCAGTCGGAATGCGCACCACCAAGTTGGTGGAAGTGGTGTCCTGCGCGGCCGGGAAACCCACCGCGTTCTGCGGAATCGCGTTGATCGCTGCCTGTAGCGAAGTGACGGTCGGGTCCACATAGACGATGCCCTTGCTGCCCGATTGCTTCACCACGTAGCGTGCGGTGAAAGCGAGCGTGGGTGGATTGCCGGCGAAGATCTGTACGGTGGTGGGATTCACCGTCAGGGGGTCGATCGGCAGACTGAACTCGAGCCGGATCGCAGAGTTGCGCGCGATGCGCGAGAAGGGCGCTGGCTGGGTGGAGTTCTTCTCGACGATCGTCGGTAGCCCGGCAGTGGCCTGCGCGAGAAGTGAATCAAAGGTGGCCGTCCCGGAGGCGGCGAGCACGCGCAGCGTGTCCTCCTGCGTCGCGGGATCAATCGTGAGCAGATACTTGCCGGTCTCGCTGGCGAGATCGGGATGGATCATCACGTCGCTCTCGATCAGCAGGCCTGCCTGGTCCAGGACGCGTACCAAGCGTCCCCAGCTCATGGAGTCGAGGGTCAGAGAGGTCGTCTGGCCGCTCGTGGCACTCTTGCCACTGCCGAGACAGCTCGCCAGGAGGCACAAGCTGAGAAGCATCGGGGCGCGCAGCGCACGGCGAGAAACGCGAGGTTGAGCTTGGGTCATCTTCGAGGAATGCGGACCAGGGTCCTTGAGGGCGGTTCGCCCGGACACCCATGTTAAGAGCGTCGGGGCTTCCCGCCCAAGGGACTCTGCAAGTTGCGTACCAAGAATCTGGCGCGAGCTCGGCGCTCATATCGCCCTCAGACGCACCTGAGCGAGCGGTCCCGCACAGGGCGGTGGGCGGGCGGCGGGACGGCTCAGCCGCCCCAGGCGTAGCCGGCCGCCAGAGCTTCCTCGCGTTGCCGGAAGGGCTGGAGGTTCTCCGGGCTGATCTGGATCGCCGCCGGCGAATGCACGGGATGCACCCTCTGGGTGGAGCGACAGCCGACGTAGTCCACCTGCAGCAGGGTGTCGCAGAGCGCACAGAGAAATTGGCGCCGCGGACCGCCGACCACCCTCCAGGGGGTCGGAATGCCCTCCGCATGGGTCACGCAATGCGTGTTGGAACAGGGTCCGAGCCCGGGCTCGGGCTGGCCGGCTGGGAGCGGCGTCAGCTCGGGCAGCGGCCAAGCCTCCTCGCGGAGCATGGCGAGCAGAATCGCCATGCGCACCCACGGTCCGAGACGCGCTTGCTCGAAGTAGAGGGCACGCGGGTCGTCGTCAATCGTCGCGGGGAGTTCCTCGCGGCGCGGAAGGGCGTGGAGGAGCAGACAGTCTTCGAGTAATGGATCGCGCAGCATCTCCGGCGTGATGCCGGGGAATACGGCGGAGGAGCGCTCGGCGTGGCGCTCGCGCTGCATGCGCGTCAGGTAGAGGGCATCGAGCTTCTCGAGCGGCGGTACTTCTTCCTGGAAGAGGTGGCCTTGCAAGAGACCGCGCGGTTCGAGAACGCGCGCTTCGGCGCCGCCCGTCCAACGCTTGATGAGAGGATGGCGTGCCCAACGCAGACGCATGCCGAAGTGATCAATCAGGCGCCGCTCGAAACTCGACTCCCAGTCGAGTCCAGGTCCGGGAAGCACCACGAGCCGGACTCCGAGCAGAGCGAGTGCCCAGGCGAGCGAGCGAGCGGTGCGACTGTGCACGAGATCGCCCATCAAACCCACCGTGCGACCGGCGAAGTCCGGCCAACGACGTTCGAGCGCGCAGAGGTCGAGGAGGCTTTGCGTCGGATGCCCGAGGCGGCCGTCCCCGGCGTTGATGACCGGGACCCCGGCGTGCTGCGCGACCACGCGCGAGGCGCCGTCGTTCGGATGCCGCCAGATCAGCAGATCCGCGTAGGCACTCACGATGCGCGCCGCATCCGCGAGCGTCTCCCCCTTCGAAATGCTGCTCGACTTGGCGTCGGCCACCGTCAGCACTGCGCCGCCGAGACGATGCACGGCGGATTCGAAGGAGAGCCGCGTGCGGGTCGAGGGCTCCTCGAAGAAGTGCGCGATCACGCGCCCGCGCAGCGCGTCTTGAAACTCCTGTGGACGGGCTTCGATCTCGCGCACTCGGCGGAAGAGCGCTTGCAGAAACTCCACGTTGAAGGTTTCCGCGGAGTGGAGACCTTCGAGGACGGGATGGAGACGCATCCGAGGGTGAATTCTAGCTCCGGGGGGCGGCCGCGTCGCGCAGTCGGTGGCGGAACTCGGAACCGAAAGGGAGCAGCGCGTCGGAGGGCGGCGGCGCCCCGAGCGGGTCGCACAGAGCCTTCGTGAGGTTATGCAGCAGTTCCGTGCCCTCCGTGTGGAGGCTGCCACGCAGCCAAGTGCCGCCCAGCGCGACGATCGGATCCCAGACGGCTGCGAGGTCACAGCGATGCAGCAGCCGGAGATCCGATGGGCCTGCGGTGGACAATGCCCGTAGAGCCCGTGGATCCGGCGCCTGAGCCGCGTCGAACACCCACAGGGTGCGCCAGGCGGCACGGATCTGTGCTTCGCTGCGCGCGACGGCGGCCGCGTCCACGCCCTCCGCCTCCTCCCACAGTCCAGCCGTGTCGCAGAGGCGCAGCGTCCAGGCTTCCGCGCCCTCGCCGAGTCGGAGGGACTCCCCGACCGCATCGCGCGTGGTGCCGGGCGCGTCGGCGACGGTCGCGCGCGCTTCGCCCAGCCAGGCGTTGAAGAGGCTGGACTTGCCGGCGTTCGGCGGTCCTGCAAGTACCAGCAGCGGCGGGGTCTCGAGAACTTCCGCCCAATCGGCATGGTGCAAGAGTTCGCGCGCGCGCGCGGCGCGTGCGGGCTCGCGGAGCCGGGTGAGCTCCGCGAGCAGCCTCGGCGCTCCACCATGGCGCGCGAAGGCGCTCCAGGCGCGCGCCGCGAGGGGCGCATCGGCGTGGAGGAAGCGTCGGCGCGCTTCCTCGACGTCCGGCAGAAGTGCGGCGGCTGCGGGTGCGCCGGGATCGGCAACCGCGAGCCAGCCTTCGGATCCCAGCCAATGGCGCAGAGCGCGGGCGATCCCCCCCCCTCCGTGCAGATGCAGCTCCGCCCCTGATTCTCCGTCGGCGCTGCGCAGCAGAAGTGCCGCGTCGAAAGTCGCACCGACGGGTCCGACCGCAACTTTCCGCGGCGTGGCACCAGCGCGCACTCCGAAGAGGCGTTCGAGTTCGGTTGGATCGGCCTCCAGATGCCAGCAGGAGAGCGCCGCCTCGCCGGGCGCAGAGATGCGTCGGAAGCGACCGCTCACGAGAGTTGCGGAGCGAGCTCGGCGAGTGCCGCCAGCACGAAGTCCGGCTGGCAGCGCCAACGAGCTGAAAGCAGTGGAGCCAAGCGCTCGGCATCACCGCCAGTCAGGATGCGCGCGCATTCCGGCGCGCCGAGACGCGTGGCGAATTCCTGCCCGAGCGTCTCGATCGCGGCGGCGAGCGCGCCGCGCGTGCCGCAGGCGACGGCGGACGCGCTGTCGCGGGGAATCTCTTCCCTATTCCACTCGGCACTCGGTGCAGGTAGATGGGGCGCAGCGCGCGCGAGAGCAGCTTCCTGCACGCCCAGACCGGCGCCGATGGCGCCGCCGTGAAAGTGGCCGGCGGCATCCACCGCGTCGAGCGTGAAAGCCGTGCCGAGCGAAGCCACTAGCGCCGCTCCGCCTGCGAGCTGGTGCGCGCGCCATGCGCCGAGCAGACGATCCACTCCCGTCCCGCGGCTGCGGCGCGCGAGCGGCACCTCTTCGGCGCGCACCCAGCGCAGTCGCACTCCGGCCTCGGCGAAGGCGGCTTCAAAAGGGGCTTCCCAGCGCGGCGCAACGCTGGCCGCGAACAGCGGCCCAGGGATCGCGAAGGAACGCCAAGCGGCCACCGCGGCGGCCAAGGAGGCTGCGGGTGCCTCGTTTTCCAAAGTCACGCGTTGCACACGCGCGAGGTCCGCGCGCGCGAACTTCGCGTGCCGATTGCCCAAATCGAGCAACAGCCCGGGCCCGGTCACGGCAGCCGGTAGCTGAGCGTGCGCGTCGCGCCGAGCCGTTCGATCTTCACGGCGACCGCCTTGGTGCTGGTGCGCCGCAGCGTGTCGAGTAGATCGTCGCGACTGAGAGCGGGCACGCCGTTGACCTCGAGCACCACGTCGTCCGCGCGCAGGCCGAGTCGCGAGAAGGGCGAGTCCGGCGGGACGCTCTGGATGCGCAGGCCGCGCACCTCGTTGGAGAAGCGATCGCGCTCCGAGCGCACTTGGATCGCGGCCAGGAGTTGCTCCTGCGAGAGGCTCTCGAAGTAGGCGGCGTCGTTGGTCCCGATCTCGAATTCGCCCGTTTCGTTGAGCCGCGTTTCCTTCGGCGCCGCGCTCGTGATCGGACCGGTCGGACGCGGTTGACCGCCGAGCATCCGATCCACGGTGCCCTGCGGCAGATCGTGCACTGCCATGTTGAGTTCGATCTTGCCCGCTGCCTCGCCGGTGCCGAATCCGATCACCACGGATTCTTCGTGCACTTCGAGCAGGCGCACCTCCAGGTCCTTCTTCGACTGCACGCGCACCTTCTGACCCACGCGGTAGAGATCCCCCGGAATGTCGCTGCTCTGCTCGTCGGG
>CXWK01062432.1_pt5 | contig 86450 bp, 91 predicted proteins | sample 590851 | NCBI WGS metagenome assembly CXWK01 (sample SAMEA3498364, study PRJEB10139) | wastewater metagenome | biome: wastewater treatment plant; material: activated sludge | place: Denmark | collected 2014-08-01 | reverse complement strand
TTGACCTTCTTTATAATGTCGCGAGCATTGATGTACTCTCGGCCGTAAATAATACCGGTACCAAATGGGGGAAGGTCGACAAATACTGAAGCTTTGTCGATTGCGATTACTGAACCCTCAACCACATCGCCAACTGACGGTGGTGTTTGTGACTCAGCAAAAAAACCACCCATGATGGAGTTCTGCTTTGCGATTTCTTCTGCAGTGAGCACTGGTTCCGCACCCTTTTTCTTTGAAACTTTCTCCTTCTTTTCTACTGATTTTGTTGTCATATGAAATTGCGATGTACGTATTGTTGGCGCGTTTTCCGTATCGGTAATATTCCTGCGCCCGCAAGGTTAGCGTACTTCAGCGGCTAATAATTTCTCACGACGAACGTGGGGACAATATATTGGAAAAGGGGAGTTTTGTCAAAAAAGAAAAATCGCACCCTGTGGTGCGATTCGGATTTTGAGGTATTACATTGCGATTCAGTGGGTGAATGCGAGTTCGTTGACGTGACCACGTTTTTTGTAGACACTATCGAGTCGGTTGAAGTATTCAACATCCGAGCTTCGGGTCATGTCGAGCACCATGACACAGTCGGTGTGGTGCCGTGTGAAGTGGTCACTACCGATGAGGTGCCTGCTCTCGTTGTGACCCGATTCCTTTGCTGGATCGAAATATATCCAGTGGACACCATCAGTACACAAGTCGATCAGACCCATGAACGCCTGACGATTGAACTCTTCGATCGACATGATCCGCAGTCCAGACTGGTGGCAACCAGCCGGAGCTCTGATTGCGACCTGGATCGGGAAGTTGTCGTCCCACGGTGTGATCGCATCAAGAACCCTCTTTGCTGCTGGCAATGTTAGATCAAAGTTACCCTGATGCTTTTCTCTCATTTCGCTGCTCCTTCTTGGGTTGGTGTGCTTTGCGTTATTTCAACAACGCGTTCTGGTATAATAATACCAGCTTATTAGTATTTGTCAAATAAGATCGGAAACAAAACTTTTCATGACTTGATGCGATGGAATGCAAGAAAAAACAGTGATATAATCTCGCCATTATGGTTATTTCATACCTCGGCGCGGAAGCGTTCAAAATTCAGTTCGGCGAAATTACAATTGCATATAACCCAGTTTCAAAAAATTCAAAACTCAAATCGACAAGTTTTGGTTCTGACATTGTGCTCGTCAGTACAAACCATGACGACATGAACGGCGTCGAAAACGCAAGTCGTGGAGATCGCGTACCACTTACCATTACTGGTCCTGGTGAATACGAAACACGCGGCGTGTTCGTGCACGGTTTCCCAAGCGCTTCAAAATACGACGGCAAGGATCGTCTCAATACTATATATATGGTATCGCTTGAAAACATGAATCTCTGTTTTCTTGGTGCGCTCGGTACGACAGAGCTCAAAAACGAAGTGCTCGAAGAGATCGAAGAAATCGATATTCTCTTTGTGCCGATCGGTGGTGATGGCGTATTGACTCCGGCCGAAGCATACAAACTCGCTGTTTCTCTCGAACCCAAAATCATCGTGCCAATGCACTACGGCGCAGAGCTCGGCGGTTCTGCCGAAGGTGCTCTCAAGGCATTTCTTAAAGAAGGTGGCGAAGAGTCAGCAGAAAAGCATGATAAACTAACAATAAAGAAGAAGGATCTGGAAGGGAAAGAAGGTACAGTTGTGGTGATCAATCCTTCGGTATAGTTTTGATTTTAGCTTTTATAATTGTATTCAACTCACATGCGTAATATCATCGAATCGCTTCGTGAAAAATCAGAAACATATCGTCGCCTTGTTGCGCTCAGCACATCGCTTGTTGTGACGCTCGTTATTGCAGGTATCTGGGCAACTGCTACATTCCCGAGCGTTGGCGGTGCGGTAGCAAAGCGCGGTGCAGAGACAACGAGTCGTGCAACGGCAGCAGTCCAGGAGCCAGCTACTTCATTTGGCCAAAACGTAGCACTTACATTTTCTGCAGTAAAAGGTCAGTGGCAGTCAGTGACAGACTACTTCAGCCGCACTACATATGAGTCAGATAATGAGCTCCAGGATCTCGAGGCGTATTCACCCAAAGAATATAAAAAATGATATAATAGAACGACACAATAATGTGCGTTCAGGCTGACCACAATGGCAGACAAGGACAATAAAAAACCAAAAAAAGAGGCGGGTGATGCAGTGCCATCGCCTTTTTCTGCTCAAATTGTAGCTCGCAACATCACGAACGAGATGAAAGACTCGTATCTCGACTATGCGATGTCGGTTATTACTGCGCGTGCATTGCCAGACGTTCGCGACGGCCTCAAGCCGGTACATCGCCGTATTTTGTACACGATGCAAGAGTTGAATTTGACCGCGGGTGCTAAGACTCGTAAATCAGCAAAAATCGTCGGAGACGTGACTGGTAATTATCATCCACACGGCACCGTTGCTGTGTATGACGCATTGGTAAAAATGGCCCAAGATTTCAGTATGCGCTACCCGCTAGTTATTGGTCAGGGTAATTTCGGTTCTATCGATGGGGATCCGCCAGCCGCAGATCGTTACACAGAAGCGAAAATGTCGCGCCTTTCTGCGGAAATGATTCGTGACATCGAAAAAGAAACTGTTGTGTTTCGTCCAAACTACGAAAACACGCGAACTGAGCCGGTTGTTTTTCCAACTGCTACACCCAACCTCGTTTTGAACGGCACATTGGGTATTGCTGTCGGTATGGCGTCGAACATTCCTCCACACAACTTGCGTGAGGTTTCCCAAGCGATTTTGCATTTGATCGACAAACCAGAAGCAACAACCGAGGACATCATGGAGTACATACAAGGCCCCGATTTCCCAACGGGCGGTGTTGCGTTTAGCAAAAAAGATATTTTGCATGCAAGTGCTACTGGTCGCGGTGGTGTTGTTGTGCGCGGTGTTGCAGAGATCGTCGAGACAAAGGCTGGCGTAAACCAGATTGTGATCAGTCAGATCCCGTACCGCGTCAACAAGTCTGACCTTATTATAAAAATCGCTGATCTTGTCCGTGAAAAGAAAGTTGAAGGCATCAAAGGTCTTCGAGATGAGTCTACAAAAGACATCCGCATTGTGATCGACCTCAAATCCGGCGGTCATCCACAGCAGGTGCTCAACACGCTCTATAAACACACCCAGCTCGAAGAAACATTTCATTACAACCTCGTTGCATTGGTTGATGGCGTTCCGCAGACACTTTCGATCAAAAGCATGCTCACTGAGTTCATTGAGCATCGCAAAGTAGTCATTCGCAAGCGTACTGAATACGATCTCAAGAAAGCACTTGAGCGCGAGCATATTTTGCTCGGTCTAACTAAGGCGCTCGACCATATCGACAAAATCATCAAGTTGATCAAAGCGTCAAAGGATACACCAGATGCACATCGTGGCCTGATGAAAGAATTCGGTTTCAGCGCGATCCAGGCTACTGCGATTTTGGATATGCGTTTGCAGAAGCTCGCTGGTCTTGAGCGCAAAAAGCTCGAAGACGAACTCCACGAGGTTCAGTTGTTTATCAAGAAATGCCGCGAGATTTTGGCAAGCACCAAAATTATTTTGAATATTATTAAGGACGAAACCAAAGAAATCGCCGAGAAGTATGGCGATGATCGTCGCACGATGGTCATGAAGCATGGCGCACGAATTTTTTCTGTCGAAGATCTTGTTCCTGAAGAAGAAAATGCACTCGTACTCACTGCTGGTGGCTATGTGAAGCGTACGAAGCCAGAAGAATTCCGCAAACAAAAGCGTGGCGGTGTTGGTGTTGTTGATCTCGAAACAAAAGAAGAAGATTTTGTTACCCATTTGCTTATTGGAAACACACACAGCGATGTGCTTTTCTTTACAGACAAGGGACGCGTCTTCCAGGTCAAAATGTACGAACTTCCTGAAGGAAAACGTGCTACTCGAGGTAAGTCGCTCATGAACTTCGTTGCGCTCGAAGCAGAGGAAAAGGTGACCTCAGTTCTTGTCATGCCAAAGGAGCTCAAAAATGAAAAGCTCTCACTTCTCATGGTAACCAAAAACGGTGTGGGCAAACGTGTTGCCGCATCTGCGTTCCACGACGTGCGCCGCAGTGGTTTGATCGCTATCAAACTCCAGGCTGGTGACGAACTTGTATCTGCATCATTTGTTCGAGCTGGTGACAGTGCAATTCTTGCTACACGCAAGGGTCAGTCTATTCGTTTCAAGGAAGCAGATTTGCGCGAAATGGGTCGCAACGCTGGTGGTGTTCGTGCGATGAAGCTCGGTAAGGGCGATTCTATTGTTGCCGCACAGGTTATTAATAAAGAAGAAAAAAGCGCTTCTTTCCTTATCATCAGTAGCAACGGTTTTGGTAAGCGCACCGAGATCGATGAGTACAAAGTCCAGAAACGTGGCGGCTCAGGTATCAAGACATCAAAAGTAACTCCAAAGACTGGCGACATTATTTCCGGCATGATCGTAACCGATGAAGTCGAAGAGCTTGTGGCGATTTCTCAGAAAAGCCAAGTCATCCGCACCGATGTGAAGGAAATTCCTTTGCTCGGCCGCTCGACGCAGGGTGTTCGCATCATGAAACTTCGTGAGAAGGATCAGATTGCTTCGCTTATTTGTTTCTAAACTTTCTTGTATTGCTTTTTCGAACCCCGAAAACCCATCTCCTGCGGATGGGTTTTCTAGTCCTCGGCACATTTCGCCAGAGTACTGGCGTCCAAGCAAATGTGCCTGCGGGGCTTCTCAAAAGCAATACAAGAAAGTTTAGAGAAAATAAGCTAGTTCATAGTAATCACCCAGCGGGATTAAACCGAAAGTGAAAACAGCATTATCCCTACAACGTGAGTGCGTTTTACGCTACAATTTTTTGTATATGTTCTCCGATCCGCGAAAAAATGTGGAGCAGTTTGATTTGGCTCCGGGAATGAAAGTAGCTGATTTTGGCTGTGGTGCTGGGTACTATGCCTTTGCCATGGCGCATAAGGTCGGCTCGAGCGGACAGGTGTTTGCGCTCGACGTTCATAAGGAGCTTTTGCTAACGCTCAAGCGAGAAGCGATCAAAACTCGTTTGCATAACATTGAGGTGGTGTGGTGTGACCTCGAACGTCCAAAAGGCACAAAGCTTCGAGACGGTGCAGTGGAGCGCGGTGTTGCTGCTGATGTGTTGTTTCAGGTCGATCACAAAGAAGCTTTTGTTCATGAAATCGCTCGGGTCATGAAAGTCGGAGGCAAAATTTTGGTAATCGATTGGACGGATTCGTTTGGCGGCATCGGTCCAAAGAAAGATGTGGTTGTGTCAGCAGAGAAGTGTCGTGAACTCTTCGAGTCCGCTGGTTTTGGATTTGAAAGAGAGATTGATGCCGGTATGCACCATTACGGGCTCATATTTAGAAAAATATAATGCTACAATATTTGTAGTTACGTACTCACATGAAAGGGATGAGCAAATTTCAAATAGTGTTAACAGCGGTTTTTGGCGCTTTCATCTTGATCGGCGTTCTCCTTTTCTCTTTTAGTCGCGGATCAAACTCAAAAGACGTTGCCAAAGCAACTATTTGGGGCACGATGAGCGAAGTGACATTCCAAGAATTTTTGAAAGAATCAGGTCTTTCGCGTGATAAAACACTTCAGATCAAATATGTTGAGAAGCGACGCGACACATTCAACCAAGATTTTGTTGAGGCGCTTGCAACCGGTGTTGGTCCGGACCTTTTCTTTTTGCCACAGGACAGTATTCTCAAACATCAAGACAAAATTTTTCCTATCCCATTTGCCTCATATTCAGAGCGAACTTTCAAAGAAACGTTCATAGAAGAAGGTGAGTTGTATCTGACACCGTCAGGCATACTCGGTTTGCCATTTCTTGTTGATCCGATGGTCATGTACTGGAACCGTGACATGTTTTCGAGCGCAGGGCTCAGTACACCGCCACGATATTGGAGTGATATGTATGATCTTGTGTCGAAGCTTTCTGCCAAGGATACAAACCTTACGATTTCAAAAAGCGCGCTTTCATTTGGCGAGCACAGCAACGTGGCAAATGCGAACGAGTTGCTTGCGCTTCTCATAATTCAAGCAGGAAATCCGATCACGACGCGTGGTCCGGCAATAGTGGGTGATGAATCAGCACAGAAATTCGGCACGGTTAATAACTTGTTTAGCCAGCGTTTCAACTACAGTCAGGCACCAGCGGTGCAGGCTCTTGGTTTTTATACAGAATTTTCGAACCCAGTGAAGCCGTTTTATACCTGGAACCGCTCACTTCCGTCATCCAAAGATTTCTTTTTGTCGTCTGACCTTGCAATGTATTTTGGTTTTGCGTCTGAACTTTCTGATATCCGACTCAAAAATCCAAACCTTAACTTCGCAGTTGCTCAGATTCCTCAAGCAAAAGATGCAGAGCGTGTAGCGACATTCGGTCGCATGGTGGCGCTTGCAATCCCGCGCAACTCAGCAAACGTTGCTGGTGCATTCCAGGTGGCAGTGCGTCTTACCGATGCGGCGAGTCAAACCGCGCTTTCAAAGGTGGTGAACTTGCCGCCGGTTCGTCGCGACCTTCTCGCTGTGCGCCCAAGCGAAGCGTTCATGTCGGTGTTCTATGACGGTGCGGTGCAGGCCAAAGCGTGGCTTTCTCCTGAGGGTGTTGTAATCGGGCCTATATTCCGCGAAATGGTTGAGTCGGTGACGGGCGGCAGAGCAAATGTTTCCCAGGCTGTGTACAAAGCAGCAGAACAGCTAAATACTGCACTCAAATAATATGAAAAAATTTCTTATCGGGTTTGTTGTTGTGTGTGCGGTTTGGGGCGCAGCGTTCGCACCTTTGGCAGTACAAGCAGCGCCGCTTATCAGCCTCGAGTTGCCGCAGTGTGATACTGAGTGTACTTTTTTTGATTTTGTACAGTTGGTGCAAAACGTTACTACATTTTTGCTCCTACTCTCGTTTCCAGTAGCGGTTATTTTGTTTAGCTATGCAGGTTTCAGGCTTCTGACTGGCGGCGACAACTCGAGCAGACTCGAAGAAGCAAAGCAGATTTTTATGGATGTGGCGATCGGACTTCTCATTGCTCTTACAGCCTGGCTCGTGGTGAAGCTTATTACATCGACGCTTCTTAGAGATGGGGCATATGAGAACTTTCTTGGAACCAACAGTGTTATTTCTGATACAATGCAATCATGAAAAAAATTCTTTATTTTCTTTTGATACTTTTTGTGCTTGTGTTTCCGGTTGTTGTGGGGGCGCAGGTAACCGGTTCTGGTAATGATGGTGTCACTGGTAGTGGACAAGAGACTAAACTCAATAGTCCGCTTGCAGGAAGTGTTGATGATATTAATGAGTTCATAGCGCTTGTTATTAACCGTATTATTTTTCCAATCGGTTCGGTGATTATTGTGATCATGATCATATACACCGGCTTCAAGTTTGTTATGGCACAAGGAAATCCGAGTGAGATTGAGAGTGCGCGCCGCATGCTTTTGTATGTGATTATTGGTGCAGCTATTCTTTTGGGCGCAGCGGCGATTGCGGCGGCGATCAAAGGCACGGTGTGTGAGATTGCTCCAATGGTGTGTCGATAATCGGCAAAAATACATGAAGAAATTTATTATTCTGAGTCTTATCGTTTCGGCAGCAGTACTATCGGCACCAGTTTCGACTCATGCGTTTTCTTGTAGTGTTGGTTCAACACCAGAGACTTTTGGGGACACCGTCTGTCTCTTTATTGATCTCGCGTCGACAGCAATTCCGATTGTTGCTGGCATAGCACTCATGGTCTTTTTTTATGGTATTGCCAAGTTTATCTATGCGCTTCAAGCAGGCGACGAGGGTGGAACCAGTGACGGAAAAGAGGTAATGAAATGGGGAATTGTGGCTTTGTTTGTTATGGTGTCGATCTGGGGAATCGTGTACTACTTGGTCGGCGATGTGTTTGGTACTACTCCGTACGGTGTGCCAATGCTCCCACTTCAATAAAATTATGAAAAAAGTATTTTTACTTGGATACACAACTCTTTTCACCTCATTGTTTCCTATTATTGCGTCAGCGCAGATGATGGGTATCAAAGGACTCATGCTTTCAGTTGGTCGTATTGTAGATATCCTTATTCCGTTTATGGCTGCGCTTGCTCTCCTTTACTTTTTCTGGGGACTTGCGCAGTTTATTTTGAAGTCTGGTGACTCTGACTCGCATGAGAACGGTCGCCAGACAATGATCTGGGGCATTGTTGCGTTGTTTGTGATTGTTGCTGTTTGGGGACTTGTAGCCTTTATTCAGGATGCGTTTTTGATTCCGAATGTACAAGTGATTCCAACACCAGGTTTTTAGTTTGTGAATAGTAGCCTTGAGGTGGCCCAGTTCGAGTGGTACTATGAAGTCAACGTAGATTTAAAAAATCGCGGAAACATTATTAGTTTTGTAATTAAATCAATGAAAAAAATTATTATCGGAGCCCTGATGTTTTCACCGGTGATTGCATCTGCACAGCTCGGCAATGTACAAGATCTTATTGAGTCAGTAAAAAATATTATTGATATCCTCATTCCGCTTGTTGCCGCTCTTGCCCTCCTTTACTTCTTCTGGGGACTTGCGCAGTTTATTTTGAATTCTGGTAGCGACGATGCAAAGACAGAAGCAAAGAACAAAATGATTTGGGGTATCGTTGCATTGTTTGTGATGGTTTCTGTATGGGGTCTTGTTCGATGGCTCGGTGATGCTATTGGTGTCGATACCGCTGGTCAGGATGTTCAGCCTATTCCTAGTGTTGAGGATTAATTGAGTTACATACCCGATGAGCATAGAATCGTTTTTGGGTAGGATAAATCTATACATTCTGAACCCGATCATAGTGTTCATGTTTGTCGTGGCACTTCTTGTATTTTTCTGGGGACTTGTGCAGTTCATATACAATGCTGGCAGTGACACTGGTCGCGATACGGGCAAGCAGCACATCATCTGGGGCATTGTCGGTATGTTTATCATGGTTGCTGTGTACGGCATCATTGGCCTCATTCTTAACACATTCGGTCTTCCTTCGCCAGAATACATAGCACCAATGCTCTAGTTTGAAAATCTAAACTCCTTTCAAAACCACCTTCGGGTGGTTTTGTGTTGCGTGAAGTGTCAGGTAAAAGAAAACAGGAGCCGAGGGGCTCCTGTGGGGGTTAGTACAAACGAGGTTTTGATTTCGGTGACAGACGAACGGTGATCGTTACATCGCGCTTGCAGTTGGATTGGAATTGAAGAATTGCCACTTCGCCAATCTCGATTTTGTCGCCTGGGCAGTATGATACCTGCCTGGCGACACTTCTGTTGGGTCGAATGTTGACGCAGTCAGTTGCAGTGATGCTGAAATCGACTGTGCTGTCGATCGCAATAGTGCTACTCCACTCTCCGTTTGCTGGCGCTCCGATGAAGATTGTGTCTCCGTCATCACTGTAGTTTGGTGTGGTGAATGCCATCTGAGTTTGGGGTAACGTGCTGGCACTGAATGAAGTCCCAAACTTATCCCTGATGGGTTGGATGTAGAAATACCCAGCGAACGCGAAGCACAAGAAGAGAAGGACGCCAACAATACCGGTGAGACCACCCCTCTTTAGGCTTTTTACAAATGCAAGGAGCAGCATGGACCCGGGGATAAAAATGAAAAACAAAATTCTGTTTTCATCCCACGGTCTGTACATGAAGTCTGGGCTGTAGATGCCAAAGAGGATGGGGATTGCGTAGTAGGCAACGACGAAGATGATTGGGTATCTGAGTAGTCGGTCGTTGTTCGGGTTATTGTCCCCGGTGCCGATCTGCTGTTCGAATAACTTGGAAACCCTTTCCCATGTGGAATTCAGGCTTTTGCCCTTTACCCACTGAGAAATAGTACTTTTGCTTTTTGTTGATCTTGCGAGTGCCATGACTGCCAACACAACCACTCCGGTTATGTATACACCCTTGAGTTCTGAGGCCTTCTTTGCTTTTTGTGCTAAAAGCTCAGGTGTCTCTGCGATTGCGCCACTGTGTTCTGTGACCATCGCTGTTGTGAGCTGACTGACGACGGAGCCGACGACGACACCCAACAGGATCAGGATTGAAACAGCAATCAAGATGTTCTTTCCCGACCACTGTTTCTTTGTAGACGATGTGTTTGAACTCCGTGTCCGTATCAGCACCGGCATTTTTACACCGCGCAGGTATTTTCGTATCCAGTCACCTCTCCGTAGAGGAGGGGAGTACAAAACAATGTCTTTGACTCCATTTGCAACTTCGTCCTTGGTACCACTTTCTGATTGATCTTTTTTTCTCCAAATCAAGATAAGCGCAACGATCAAAATCGCAGATACAAGTACACCAACGATTGCCATGATTACACTCATTACTACACCGGTCCTTTCGTTTGTGGTTGAAATTCAATGAGCTACTCTGGCAATATAGTATCATGATTTATACATATGTCAAATAAAAAACCACCCGAGATTTCTCAGGTGGCTTGGTGTAATGAATTGGTTTTCTACTTGGTTTTCGGTGGTTGGGGAGTTGTTGTGTTGCTGGGCGTATTACGAGACGCGGGAGGAATAGCCTTGCCCATGCTGACAGCAGCCATGATGTCGCTCACGCCCTGAGCACCGCCATAGAGCGAGTAGTTCGAGCCTGCGGCGATCGCCTTTGCGGTTTCCGCCATAAGCACAAGCTGGCCCTCAGTAACACCGAGGTCTGTAGCGATTTGCTTCATACCTTCGGCGCGAGCGACGAGCTTGCTGCGCTCTACCTCGGCTTCTGCAAGGCCCATGGCTTTTGTAGCATCTGCTTTTCCTTGACCTTCATTCTTGAACTTGTAGCGCGCTGCATCAGCATCTCGCTCCGTCTTGATCTTGTCAAACCTGGAACGGATGGAATCTGCTTGTGCTTTGTTGGTTTCGTGCGAGAGGTTCTGTTCGCCGAGCATTGCGCGATCGATCCAGATACCCCAACTAAGCGCAATCTTGCGCAGCCTGAGCGCGAGCCGCTTTCCGATCATTTCCCAACACTGGATTACGGTAGCAGGTGTAAGATTTTTGAAGGTTTCCTTGAGCTCAGCCTCACCGAGTTTTCGAAGTCTGTCGATTACCTCCTGGCGCTTTTCTTCGGGGGTGTCACCGGGGATGATTCGCTCATACAGGAAGAGATCCTCGACTCTCCAGAATACTGACCACCTAATATCAACGGTAAATTGATTGAAGAGCACTGTGCTCTCCTCGATTATTCCGTTTTTGATCAGTGCCTCGATAACCGCTCTTTCTTTACTTGTGGGTGGTCCAGTAGTGACAGGAACTATCCTGATCTCTCCTTGTTCGTATTTTTCTGTTGTGTTTCCGCTACCGTCAGTTTTTGTACGCTTGATTTGCTCCGGTTTTCCCGGAAACTCATCTTGGTACATGACCCGCGGTTCGGAAACGAGTCTGAATATACCACTTGGCACGAATGCGGGTCCGGGTTTTTCGAACACCCATACTGGTCTGCCGAAGAAAGTAAGTCCTGCCCACTCATCGAGTCGTACCGAATCGATCGACATCAAGATCAGATGTCCAAGCGTGAGCGTGACACCAACGATCCCGATGTGTCGCAGGGTAATGCCGTATAAACCGACATCGCCGCCGCGAATCAGGAGGATCGTGCAGGCGGTCAAGACTACTGTTACCAGAAAGACATAAACCGCTGTCACAACCCAGAACATTTGTCGATCAACCTGTACTTCCGGCTTTAGCCTCTGTGCGTGCGCGACCTCTGTCTCAAGTTGTGTGCACTCCCTTCTGATTCTCTCAATGTGCTCGGTTCCGAGCAGCACGTCGTCATTTATGACGACTGTATTTCCAATACTTCCAACGTTAGTTGCAACCTGGCTCATGTGAATCCCTTTCGTTTGCAGTGAAAATTTTACCAATTCCTTACGTCAAAGAACCGGTTATCTACCGCGATTCTATCAGGTTTTTGCGGAAAGTCAAGGGTTGAAAAAATAACACAAACAATATTTCTGGTGCCGAGGAGAGGACTTGAACCTCCATGGATTACTCCGCTTGCTCCTAAGGCAAGTGCGTCTGCCAATTTCGCCACCTCGGCGTCTGCCTATTCTACTTCAAATGTCATAAATAAAAAACTGCCGAAACTGACTGACGATAAGTTTACGTGGTCCGCCCAGCAGGATTCGAACCTGCGACCAATCGATTAAGAGTCGAGTGCTCTACCAACTGAGCTATGGGCGGATATACAACACCGAACCAAAACAATAATAACTATTTGCCTTTTTGTAAATAGTTGTGCCCGGGGTGGGGATCGAACCCACATGACCTTACGGCCACAAAATTTTAAGTCTTGCGCGGCTACCAGTTACGCCACCCGGGCATGATTTTGTCAAATTCAGGAATTCGCGAAAATTTTGCGATGAATTCCTGTTCGCTTCCGCGGAGGCCACGGCGAGAATCGAACTCGCGCATAAGAGTTTTGCAGACTCTCGACTTACCACTTGTCTACGTGGCCGCTTGCTGGTCAAATATACACCAAAAAAAGCCGATTGAGAATGTGCTGCTGGTAAGTGCGCGCTGGTCGACCAGAGATTCCTGGTGTCCTACAAACCGCTGTCGACGTGGTCTGGATGGTCGGCAGCAGAGATATCGTCGACGCGTTGGCGGTTCTTTTCGCCAATGTCGATTTGGAAATCAAAGACGGGGAGTATGCCAACTCGAGCATGGTCACGAACATATTCGCGGAGTTCTGAGCTTTTGCGCTGCAAGAAGTCGAGTGCAGGTTTTTCTTTTGAGTCCGGAAGGACGGTGATGAATGCGGTGGCACGCTTTGCTTTTTGGTTGAAGCTTACGCGAGTGACTGTGATGAGCGAAACCGGTCCTGCTTCATGACTCACAAACTCACCGACAAGGCGGGTGAGTAATGACTCCATTTTTTCATTGCGATGGGGAATATGTTCCATATTATTTTTCTATAGTTTGAAATGCACGGAGCACATCGCCGACTGCGATCTCGAATTTTGACTCAACGAGGGCGCCGAACTCGACACCAGCTTTGACTTCACTAACCTCCTGCTTCTGCTGTTGCATGCCCTTGATCCTGCCAACACCGATTTCTACATCGCGGCGGATGATTTTGATAATATTGTGTGTTGCAAGGAAGCCTTCGTCTACTTTGCCACCGATGATCTGCTTGTCTCGCTGACGACTGAAGGTGCGGAGGATGCGCGCTGTGCCCGTCACCTCGTCCACCATCATTTTAGGTGTGCGCTCCTTGAGCAATGCCTCAATACGCTCGGTGAGTTTGTAAATAATCGAGTATGTTTCGACAGGAATAGAGTCACGTTCGGCAAGGATTTTGGCAGGATTGTCTGTTTTTACATTGAACGCAAGGATGATGGCTTTGCGCGCAGTGTTGCTGTTTGCGGTTTTGACATCGCCTTCGCTTACAGAACCGATACCTTCAGAGATGATTTTTGCCTGAACGCGATCGCTTTTTATTTTGCCGATTTCATATCTGATTGCCTCGAGACTGCCGATGGTGTCTGCTTTGATAATAAACGGAACAATTGGGCCTTGGTCAGTGCCTGAGGTGTCACCAGTGCTTTTGTGTGCACTTGCTTTGCCTTTTTCTTTTGCTTCTGCGGTGAACGCTTCACAGTACTTGAGCGCATCGGATTTTTTTGAAAATGTTTTGAACTCAGAGCCCGCCTGGACCATTTCGCTCCAGCCAGTGATGGTTACTGGTGTAGAAAAAGTTGCGGACTCGACTTTTTGTCCAAGATCGTTCTCGATCACGCGGACAGTGGCCAAACTTCCTCCAACTGCTACACATTCACCGACACGAAGTGTGCCGTTTTTTATGATGAGTGTTGCGGTGATACCTTTTCGTGAATCGAGCTTGCTTTCGATCACGAGACCAGTTGCTTCGGTGTCAGCGGTGCCGGTGAGTTCTTGGACATCGGTAGCGAGGAACACGACATCGAGAAGGTCAGAAATTCCTTCGCCAGTTTTTGCAGATACGGGTACGCAGGAAATCGTTCCGCCAAAACCTTCAACATACACATCGTTTTCTGCAAGACTTACTTTTGTGCGGTCGATGTTTGCGTTTGGTTTGTCGATTTTGTTTATAGCAACAACAAATGGAATATTTTGTTCGCGGATTTTTTTGATTGCTTCGATCGTCTGTGGCTTCACACCGTCTTCTGCAGAGACAACAAGAATAGCCACGTCAGCGATCTGTGCACCACGTGAACGCAATGTCTGGAATGACTCATGGCCCGGCGTGTCGAGAAATGTAACGCGACGCTTTTTGCCGCTTGAATCCTCGTATACTGCCTCGTATGCAGAAACATGCTGCGTGATACCACCAGCTTCGCGATCGACGATGTTTGTTTTGCGAATGTAGTCGAGAAGAGTCGACTTTCCATGGTCAATATGCCCCATGACCACCACGACTGGCGGACGTTCTATTGTCGTATGTTTTTGTGTTGAGTGTTTTTCCATAGTTTTTCTTTTGCGAGTGAGATAGCGTCTTGTTCTTCTTCGGTGAGTTCGTATTCTGAAGAGAAATTAACGAGTGCTTTACTAAAGACGCTTATGCGATCGCGGCTGTATAGGCCAGATAGTACGACGCCGTCGCCGTGTTCGTTTACAAATGCGGTTGAGAAACTTTGGTTTCCACCGTCACCAGTGCCTTTGAATGGATTGAAACGGACTGAGCCCACACTCTGTACGCTTGATTTGAGTCTGCCCTCAACGGTTTCGAGATATGTTTCGAGCTCAGTGCGGAAACTTTTGAAGTCAGAAAAATCTTCGTGCACGCGAAGCATGGTGTCTTCAATGCTTTTTTTGTCCGAACCACCGAGTAGGCGACTGATCCTTCGTTCGGTCAGTGCAAGCCAGATGAGCGCTATAATAGCAAAAAGCGCTCCGCCGGCAGCAATAAAGAACGTTGCGTCCATAATGATGTTCAAAGGCATTTCGCTTTGGATTATACGTATAAATGGCCCTTTTGCCAAAGTGGCTTTTCGTATATGATTATACGAGTATGGAAGACCTAAACAAAAACCAACTTTTGCTTCTCTGTCTTTTGGTCAGCTTCGTGACCTCGATTGCCTCCGGTATCATCACTACTTCGCTCCTCCGAGAGGCTCCTCAGAACGTTACGCAGACGATCAACCGTGTTGTTGAGCGCACCGTAGAGACAGTTGCACCTCAGACAACAAACACAAACACTGTTACGCGCGAAGTGACTGTTGTGGTCAAAGAAGAAGACTTGGTTATCGATTCAATTAAAAAAAGCCGGGCAAGTTTGGTGCGCATTGTACGCATTCCGACAAGTGGTTCATCTGTGGGTCAGCAGATCACACAGACTGTTGGCGTGATCACAAAATCTGACGGTACCGTACTCACCGACAAACGTTTCATTGACGACGATGCTTCGTACAAAATAATCATGCCGGGTGTTACTACTCCAGTTGCGTTCAAAATCGCTGCGACAGACTCTACTTCAAACGCAGCATATCTAGTGCCAGTTTTACCAGAAGGTAGCCCAAAGACATTTGCGCCGATGTCGCTTGCTGCCGCTGACGCCGTTCAGCTCGGTCAGACCGTTATTGCTGTCGGAGGCAAGGACAAAGAGGCAGTTTCGATCGGCCGTGTAAATTCTATCGATATTGAATCTGGTTCTACCGCTTCGTCTACAAAATCTGTTTCTACTATTTATACCGACAGTCCGCTCCGTGACACGATTCCTGGTTCAATTCTCCTCAATCTCAACGGTGCAATGATCGGTTTTGAGCTGTACGACCGCACATCCGGAGTCGAATCTGCTTACGACGCTATCGGCCTTTTAAAGAAAACACAAAGCCAATTTTTTGAATAATTTTTTGCTTGTTTTTTGATTAGTTTGCACATATATTACACGCATGCCTCCATTCAATCATTTCACTACAAAAGCAAAAGAAGCGATCCGCAAAGCACATGAGCTTGCTATTGAGCGTGGTCAGAATCATGTGAACCCAATGCACCTTTTGGCTGCGCTCATGATCCAAGAAGAAAGCATGGTGACCTCAATTCTCGAGAAGCTCGACATCGACACCATCCTTTTGACTGATTCTATATATGAAGCTATCGAAAACCCAGAAGCTGGTGCTACACTTTCGCCGTCATATCAGATTTTTCTCACGCCAGAGCTCGCTCAGTCTTTTGACAGCGCAGGCAAAATCGCCGCAAACCTCCAGGACGAGTTTGTTTCAACCGAACATTTGTTTGTAGCAATTCTCGACGGCCAGAGCCAGGCACGTGAACTCTTGTCTCGTTTCAAAATCAGCAAAGAAAAAGTTTTGAAAGTACTCGAAGAGTTGCGCCAAGGTAAAACGTCCGAAGCAAGCGCTTCAAAAAAGCCAAAATCAATTTTGAAATATACGCGCAGTCTTACAAAGCTTGCGCTCGACAACAAACTCGATCCAGTTATCGGTCGTGACAATGAAATTTCTCGCATTGTGCAGATTTTGTCTCGCCGCAAGAAAAACAATCCGATTTTGATCGGTGAGGCGGGTGTTGGAAAAACTGCGATTGCAGAAGGATTGGCGATCAAGATGGCGACGGGAGATGTGCCCGAGTCACTCAAAGGCAAAGAGCTCGTGTCACTCGATCTCGGCCTGCTTATTGCTGGTACAAAGTACCGCGGTGAGTTCGAGGAGCGCTTGAAAAACATCATCAAAGAAGTTGAACGTTCTGAAGGCAAGATTATTCTTTTTATTGATGAGATTCATACCATCGTTGGTGCTGGTGCCGCAGAAGGTTCGATTGATGCATCAAACATGCTCAAGCCGCCACTTGCTCGCGGTGAGCTCCGTGCGATCGGTGCTACAACACTCAAGGAGTATCAAAAATATATTGAAAAGGATCCAGCACTCACACGTCGTTTCCAGCCGGTGTTCGTCAATGAACCGTCGATCGAAGACGCGATCGCTATTTTGCGCGGACTCAAAGACAAGTACGAGCTTTACCATGGCGTGCGCATCAACGACGATGCAATCAAAGCCGCTGTGCAGTTGTCGAGCCGCTATATTACTGACCGATTCTTGCCGGACAAGGCAGTTGACCTTATCGACGAAGCCGCATCGTTCCGTCGCATTTCGCTCGAGAACATGCCTCCAGTGCTCGAAGAAACACGTCGCAAAGTTATGCGTCTCGAAATCGAGCGCGAAGCCCTTTCAAAAGAAGTAAAGACCACAAAAAGTCCGAAGACCAAAGCTCGTCTCAAAGAAATCGAGCAGGAAATCGCTGATTTCAAAGAGCAGACTGCAGAGATCGAGCTCAAGTGGAAGAATGAAAAGGAAACCGTAACAGAGATCAAAGATATAAAAAAGGAAATCGAGCGCCTCCGCCACGATGCAGAAAGCGCAGAAACCAAAATCGACCTCGCAAAGGTTGCAGAGATTCGATATGGCAAAATTCCTGAACTCGAAAAGGAACTCGATGTAAAAGCAAAGCGTCTCAAAAAACTCCAGAGCTCACGCAGTATTTTGCGCGAGGAAATCGTTGAAACAGATATTGCTGAGATTGTTGCGCGTTGGACTGGTATACCGATGGCTCGCATGCTCGAAGCCGAAGCCGAAAAGCTTAATCGCATGGATGAATTTTTGAAGCAGCGCATTGTTGGACAGGATCATGCAGTCCAAGTGATTTCTGACACCGTGAAGCGTTCACGTGCCGGCATCTCTGATCCAAATCGTCCGATCGGCTCATTCCTTTTTATGGGACCTACTGGTGTTGGTAAAACTGAACTCACTAAGGCTTTGGCAAACTTTATGTTCGATGACGAAAAGGCGCTTATCCGTGTCGACATGTCTGAGTTTATGGAAAAGCATGCGGTGTCCAAGCTCATCGGTGCGCCACCAGGATATGTTGGTTATGAAGAAGGTGGTTCGCTCACCGAGCTTGTTCGCCATCGTCCATACGCGGTGATTCTTTTTGACGAAATCGAAAAGGCGCATCCAGAAGTATTTAACATTTTGCTTCAAGTGCTCGACAACGGTCGTCTGACAGATGCCAAGGGTCGCACGGTGAACTTTAAAAACACTGTTATTGTCCTTACCTCAAACATCGGCGCGCAGTTCATCGACAAGATGCAGAAGATCGGCTTCTCTGGCAATGATGGTGAAAAGGCAAGTTACGAAGAAACCAAAAACCGCCTCATGAATGCGCTCAAAGATTACTTCAAGCCGGAGTTTTTGAATCGTCTTGATGACATCATCATCTTTGACGTTCTCGACAAGGGTGCGATCGAAAACATTACCAAGATCCAAGTTGACCTCGTGAAGGAGCGCCTCGCTCAGAAGGAAATTGCACTTGAGATCACTCCTGCAGCTATCGAATTTTTGGCACGCGAAGGTTACAACCCGCAGTACGGTGCGCGTCCGCTCCGCCGTCTCATTCAAAGCAAGATTTTGAACCAAGTTGCTTCACTTATTATTTCTAAAGGCCTGCTTCGTGGTGGTGTCGTAACCGTAGATGTCAAAAACAATGAGTTTACTTTTGACGTGAAGAAAGGGAAGCGTGGCAGTCTCATCGAAGAGTCGATGATTCCGACAACAGAGCCTGCAGCGGTGAAGTAGAGACACACCAGAAAATCAAATATAAGAAAAGCCCAGCTCGTGCTGGGCTTTTGTGTGATTCGTGGTTTCTGCATACTTGGCCATTACTGCTTGAGTCTGAGGCCTCTTTCGCTCAGTTTGTATATTATTTCCCGCAAGGAAGTTCCGCCTAACCCCTTGATTCCGAGCAATTCATTCTCACTCCATGCTATGAGCTGAGTGATCTTTACAATGCCAGCACGCTTAAGGCAGTTGTCTGCTCGAATACTGAGTTCGAGAGACCAAATGGTGTCGTCACTAGCAACTGGCAATTCCTGGATTGTGGCAGGTGGAAGATTGTTGAGGTAGGTGGCAATTGTGAATGCGATGTGCTTCGCCTCCGCGGTCCAGCCAGCGTCACGGTGCCTTCCCAGATCTCCAAAAATTCCCTCAATCTCAGCTCGGATCGTGGTTCCAAGCGCTCCTGGAATCTCGCGATCGGGGTTTACGATGAGCGCCATTACTCGCGCTTTGTTGGCCCTGATTCCTGGTTTGTCACTCGGTTCAGCCTTAACAGTGTCTCCGATCTTCATTTCGTTCCTTTCATGTAAGTCGGTCACGTAAGTTGGGGTGCAATCTGGAAGAAATACTATAATGATATTTATATAAGTCAATAATGTGCGAGTGCCACCAGTTTTTCTTGATTATTGGCCATTTTCCAATTACAATGGCCTAATTGCGTAGGTGGCGGAGTGGTCAATCGCAACAGACTGTAAATCTGTCGACCAATGGTCTTCGCAGGTTCGAATCCTGCCCTACGCACAGTAATGCGCCGTGCGCAAATACAATGATCCACACGAGTCTTTCACCGAATACCGAGCGAGATGACGTGATACTGGCACTCAAAACCCTTGCAACACCTTGGACATGGGGAGATTTTTCTGCACATAGAAAACTCGAACTGGCGATGGCAGAAGTTGTTGGGTTGCCACATGTGACGCTTGTCGACAGTGGGCGCACTGCGCTTGCAACTATTTTGCGCGCGCTCGGCGTTGGTGCAGACTCGGCAGCGGGTGACGAAGTCGCCGTGCAGGCATACACATGTGTTGCGGTGCCAGGGCCAGTCATGTGGGCCGGGGCAAAACCTGTGTTTGTGGATTGCACAGACGATCTCACGATGAGCCTCGCCGATCTTCAGAAAAAAGTGACAGCGAAAACTCGGGCTATTGTGGTGCAACACACCTTCGGTAAGCAAGCAGACATTGCGGGAATTTTGCAGTTTGCTCGAGAAAGAAATATTGTCGTCATCGAAGATTGCGCGCATTCGCTTGGAAACAAAATCACAGCTGACATTGCGTTCTTTAGTTTTGGACGTGACAAAAGCATTTCGTCAGTGTTCGGTGGGGCAGTTGTGGTACGTTCACCAGAACTTCATCAGAAAATTTCTGGAATTGTCTCGGGTTACAAAAACCCGTCGACGTGCTGGGTTGTGCAACAGCTCATGCATCCACTCGTGCTTGCGGCGGCAAAGTCCCTCTATGCGTTTCCAACAAGTCGTTTTTCTGTAGGAAAAATTATTCTTGAGATCGCCAAACGACTACATGTTGTTTCTAAAGCAGTCCAAAAACACGAATTGTCTGGTGGTGTTTTGATATCAGCATTTCATCAGTATTCGCCTGTGTTGGCACGTTTGGCGCTCCATCAGATAAATAAACTCGAACGATTTACCATCCACCGCCGCGAACGGGCACAGGAATACGCTGCCGCATTGCAGTCTGATGGTGAACGAGGAAAAGAACTTTCTCTGGGCGGAATTTCCGCGAAGATTTTAGCGCCTGCGTTTGATCCGACACATTTATATCTGCGCTATACCGTTACCGCCCAATCTAGAGAGGTAGCCAAAGAATTTTTTAGAAAAGCTCGAGTTCACGGTATTCAGCTCGGGGACTGGTACACAACACCGATCGCACCACGGGGAGTTTTGTATGAGAATATTGGTTATAAAGTCGGGTCGTGTCCAAACGCCGAGCGCCTTGCACAGCTTACGTTCAATGTGCCGACTCACATCGGTGTGACACCTGCTCAAGTCCAAAAAATAATTTCACATGTATTCAGTTAAACTAATTGAAAATAAGGAAGTGTGGCAAAACTTTGTCGACGCTGCAGCGCCGCATACTTTTTTGCATGAATATGCCTGGGGCGAAGTTGAGGCAGATATGGGCAAAAAAATTTTTCGTCTCGGTGTGTTTCGCGGTGTGGCTGGCGATAATTCAGAAAGATCAACCGATTTGGTAGCTGTTTGTTTGTTGTCTATTGTACGAGCGCGTCGTGGTGATCATATACTTTGTCCGCACGGCCCGATTATTTCCCAGAACGCAGCAGCTGAATGGGTAAACATACTGAGCGTACTACGAGACGAGCTTGTTGTGCGCGGCAGGCAAGAGCGATGCGACTTTATTCGAATGTGTCCGCTCACTATCGATACACCAGAACATCGCGCTGAGTACAAAAAACTCGGTTTCAAAGATGCACCGATTCATGTGTATTCTGAACTTTCTTGGATTCTCGACATCACACCGTCTGTAGAAACGCTCCTTACAAATATGAAGAAAAATACGCGCTACGGCATTCGCAAAGCTGAGCGTGACGGCATTGTTGTTACTTCAAGTGACAACCCAGCTCATATAGATAAATTCTGGAATGTGTATTCAGCCACCGCTGCACGCCAAAAGTTTGTGCCGTATTCAAAAAAATATATTGCGGCCGAGTTTGCACGGTTTAATTCGGCGGGCCGTGCGTTGTGGTTTTTTGCTGACTACAAAGGCGAAACGGTTTCAACTGCAATGATAAATTTCACAAAGCACTCAGCGTTCTATCATCATGGCGCTTCACTTCAAGCTCATGGTTCCATCACGCCATCAGAACTTTTGCAGTGGAGAATAATAGAAGAGGCACAGCGCCGCGGATGCAGCACATATAATTTTTGGGGTGTAGTACCCGATGACCAGGTCAATCATCCGTGGGCCGGGCTCAGCAATTTTAAAAAAGGGTTCGGCGGGTTTGCAGAGGCGTATATCCATGCGCAGGACTATCCACTTTCTTGGAAATATGGCATAACCTATTTGATCGAAACAATTCGAAGAAAAAAAAGACGCGTATGAAAAACATGCCTCAGCACGAATATCGAACATGGATTGAGATCGATACCAAAGCGGTCGACCACAACATAGGCGCTGCCCGAAAACTTTTGCCTGCCGACACAAAGATCATGGGAATTGTGAAGTCGAACGCATATGGCCACGGGCTTTTTGATTTTGCTGCTCATATAACGAAGCGTGGTGTTGACTGGCTCGGTGTCGATTCTGTCGTAGAGGCGCTCGCACTTCGAAAAGAAGGAGTGAAAGTACCGATGCTTGTTATGGGCTACAGTCTGCCAATGTACTTTACGGACGCAGTTCGCAAAAATATTTCTATTACGGTTTCCAGTTTTGAAACGCTTGAACAGGTTTTTGCGTGTTCAAAAAGTAAAAAGCTTCGCATTCATATAAAAATTGATACAGGCCTTCATCGCCAGGGTTTTTTGCCCGAGGAAGTTTCGGCGCTTTTGGAAAAGTTGAAGACGCATCGCGACCGTGTTTTCGTTGAGGGACTATATACACATCTCGCTGATGCCAAACGCATGGAAGGCGAAAGCTATAGCAATGAGCAGAAAAAAGTATTTGCTGATGTAAAAAAACAGTTTGCTGAAGCAGGATTCTCTGTGATGTGCCATGTTTCTGCCTCACCGGCGCTTTTGCGTTTTGGGGCAGAAGGAGAGGATGTGGTTCGTCTCGGTGCCTTTTTGTATGGCATGTATCCGTCGGGCGAGCTTGAGGATAATTATAAAAAAATTATTGAGCTAAAGCCGGCATTTACATGGAAGACAATGATTACGGAGTTGAAAAAAATTCCAAAAGGCTCTTCGGTCGGGTATAACCGTTCCGAAATCGTGACACGCGATACTGTCATCGGTATTTGTCCGGTTGGGTATTGGCACGGATATCCTGCCGCACTTTCTTCGAAGGGTGTGGTGTTGGTTGGTCAAAGCAAGACTCCTGCAAAAGTCCTTGGTCGGGTTACTATGGATATGACCACCATAGACTGCACTGACTGCAAAGATGCGCGTGTAGGAGACGAGGTGATACTTGTCGACGCCGCTCCAAACAGTCCAGCATCTGCGCGGCAGGTGGCAGAGACGGCAGGTACGTTTGTTCATGAGCTCGTAACGCGCACGAATTCCCGAATCAAACATATTTATTTGTAACACATGACATCAGTCGTCGGACATATTAAAAATGTGAAGCGAGCTTTGTATTTTTTCGTTGCTGCTTATTTTGTTTTTTTTGCAAAAATAATGCTGAAGCGATGGCATCCAACGGTGGTGACCATAACTGGTTCGAGTGGCAAAACAACGATTTTGCATTTGTTCGAAGCGGCGCTTGGCGATCGTGCGGTGTATACACATAAAGCAAACAGTGCCTTCGGGATCCCGTTCCATATTCTTGGTCTCCGACGCACTCATTTTTCACTACTTGAATGGCCTGTGCTTTTTATATTGGCTCCGTTTCGTGCATTTCGCGCAATACCAAAACAAAATATTTACATTACAGAAGCTGACGCCGAGCGCCCGGGTGAGGGGCAGTTTATCTCGCGTGTGCTTATGCCAGACATTACAATCTGGCTTTCGCTTGGCGAGTCACACGGTGCGCAGTTTGATCGCGTAAATGTAAATAATGAAAAAATTGAAAAAGTAATTGCAAACGAGTTCGGATATTTTGCAGGACGAACAAAAAGTCTATTGGTTATTAACGGTCAAAATCAGTACATCGTTCGTGAGGCAGGACGCTCTCGAGCCCACATTGTTTCGCTTGACCCAATGACGGTGAAAACTGCGCGCGTAGGGAAGCAAGAAATTGTTTTCACAACTCCGCGTGGGGAATTTAGCGTGCCAGAGCTCGTGCCGCTCGACGCTGGTTTGTCGGTTCTAGCAGTTGCAGAAGTGCTTGCGCATCTAAATTTAAATTTTGACCCTCAGTTTGCTGGTTTCACTTTGCCGGCCGGTCGAAGCTCTGTTTTTGAGGGTAAAAAGAATACGACTATTATCGACAGCACATATAACGCCACGATTGACGGCATGATGGCCATGCTCGACCTTTTTGCGGTATATCCTGCATCGGGCGAAAAGTGGCTTGTTTTGGGCGATATGATCGAACAGGGCAAAAGCGAAGCCGCTGAGCACGCACTTCTGGGAAAGGAAATTTTGGCATGTTCACCTGCCCGTGTTGTGCTTGTCGGGCCACGACTCTGCGCTCACACGCTTCCAGTGCTCCAGGAAGCGGGATACGAGCACGCTGTTTCTGTGCTCATGCCAGACGAAGCGCATGCATTTCTTGAGGCAAATCTTAAGGGTGGGGAAACAATTCTTTTCAAGGGCGTGCGATATTTGGAAGCAGTCATTGAGCGACTCCTTGCTCACTCCGCTGACGCGTCTAAGCTTTGTCGTCGCGAAAAAATCTGGCTCAGTCGACGTAGAAAGTTCGGTGTATAGTTGCACCCCCCCCACGTTTCGTTATTTTATATAACTACAATGACAAAAAAAATTTACATTATTCATGGATGGACGTATACACTCAATGCATGGGACGCATGTGTAGCCGAACTTCAGTCGCTTGGGTTTGAGCCAGTCATGCTTCATGTTCCAGGACTTACCGCAGACACAGAAAAGTCGTGGACGCTCGATGACTATGTTTCTTGGCTCGACGCATCGCTTCCTTCACCTGCAGAACTCCATCCTGGTGAAGAACTGGTTGTTGTTGGACATTCAAACGGTGGCCGCATGGCGCTCGCTCTTGCTGCGCGCAAACCAGAGCGTATTTCTCGGCTCGTTCTTATTGCTTCTGCAGGTATCGTGCACAACGAGTTGCCGCTGCGAATCCGACGTGCAGTTTTTGGCGCTGTGGCAAAGGTGGGTAAGGTGTTTCGTTCAGTGCCGATTGTTCGCAAGGTGTTTTATAAACTGATCGGTGCAACAGACTACGGCAATGCAAGTCCGATTATGCGAGAGACAATGAAGAATGTGATCTCCGTTGATCTTGTGAGTGAACTTGCTCGTGTTGTGACGCCAACGCTTTTGATATGGGGTGACACTGATCGTGCGACTCCCCCTGCGGACGGTCAACTCATGAATGAGCGAATCGCTGGTTCGAAGCTGGTTTTGCTTCCGGGCGTAGGTCATTCGCCGCATAAAGACCAAGCAAAGCGCGTTGCGGATGAGATATCTCACTTTGCCCGACATATCAATGGATAAAGATTCAATCATTTATCATATTTTTCTTGATAGGTTTGCTGGTTTTAACCCCAGTCTCGATGACCAGAAGCCCCAGTGGGTGGGTGGTAATTTTAAGGCGGCAACAGAAAGGCTTCAGTATATTAAAAGCCTGGGGGTTACGTGGATTTTACTGTCACCTTTTTTGAAAGGTGTGTCATATCACGGATACCACACTACAGATTTTGGTGAGGTAGATAGTCACCTTGGAACAAAAGGAGATTTAGAGAATTTTGTCAGATCAGCACATAAATTAGGAATTAAGGTAATGATGGATTATGTTCCTAATCATTGTTCTGATCAGCATCCATTTTTCGTAGACGCTGTTTCAAATAAGCAGAGTTCATTTAAGGACTGGTTTATTTTTGATAGGTGGCCAAACAAGTATCAAAATTTTTTGGGATACAATTTTTTGCCAAAGCTTAATCTTAGCAATGTAGAAACGGGGGACTACATAATCTCAAATATAAACTATTGGGTACGAGAATTCGGGTTTGATGGAATTCGTCTTGATCACGTTATTGGTCCATCGCATGAGTTTTGGAAGAAGTTTTGCGCTGAAGTAAGAAAAGAGTGTCCGGGCATTATTATTATCGGTGAGGTGTGGTTTAAGGGAATTTCATTTAAGGATTTTAAGAGTATAAACGCAAAAAGTGTGCGATGGAACTATTTTCTCAGCGTCATTCAAAGTTGGAGTATTGATCCAGATAATGTTTTTTTGACCGATAAAACAATGAGAAGTTACGTTGGAATCTTTGATGGATGTTTAGATTTTTCCTTTAATAAGTTGATTAGAAACTATGTAATTGAACAAAGCATCTCAAGCGCTCAGTTTCAGAGCGCATTGAATTGGCACTACAGTAAATTTCCGCATACTTTTTTGTTACCCACATTCGTAGACAATCATGATATGGATCGATTCTTTTTCGGTGTGTCGGGGAGTTTGGAGAAGCTGCGAATCGCACTTGATATACAGGCAGATATTCTTGAGCCCAAAGTAGTATATTACGGGTCAGAAATTGGCCTTAAACAAAATCAAACTATTTTGAAGCGTGATCACGGGGATCTTGAGGTTCGTCGTAAAATGGAATGGGACGAAAACAGTCAAAATGGCAGCGTACTTAACATTTACAAAGAAACCCTTCTCCGTAAGTCAGTATAGGTGTAGAGACTTGCTTTTTTGGCCCCACTGGGTTATATTTTTGCTCTAAAACTATGTCACAAGACCACCTCATAAAATTGAGCTGCACGAAGTGCAAAAACATTAATTACTACACGACCAAGAATCGTAAGTCTGTTGCGCGCAAAATTGAGCTCAAAAAGTTCTGCAATACCTGCAAGAAAAGCACTCCTCACAAAGAAAGCAAGAAATAAAAAGAAACCACCAAGATAATTCGTTCCGGCATGGGTCCCGCTTCGCGAAATGCACCCACGAACTATCTTGGTGGTTTTTTGCTGTAAAAAAAGAAGTAATCTGGTAACATAGTGTCACTGGGTCCATAGTTTCAATGGTAAAACATCGCACTCCAAACGCGCAGTTCCCCGTTCGAGTCGGGGTGGACCCGCCCATTAGAGCGCCGCACGAGATAAATAATAAAATATGATAAAAAAGAATGGAAAGTTTTGTGCGATGCTTTTCGCTGCTACCATTTTGATTGTTGGTGCCGTGATCTATTTTTATTCTACAAACGACACAGTTCCGGTTTTAGATTTAGAATCTGCGGTCCAACCAAACTATAAGAAGTCAATCGGTGAACTGCCACTGGGTTGGAGTATAGGATATTTGCAGGGTAAGCCTGGCGAGGTATCAGATATTGATTTTGAGGGTAACAAAGTCGATTGGTTTTTGAGTGAGTATGCGCCATTTTTTCAGGCCGGACCAGATTATGTTTGTCAGGTTGGTGAGTGTGGAGACAGTTATCAGATTGCAGTCAGCGCGTTTAAAGGTTCAGATTTATCAAAGTACGTAGAGTCACAAAAGAAGTATTATTTGAGTCGTGATGTTAATCTCGATGCTATGTATGGTGAACGAACAGATATTGATGAGAAAGAGATTGCTGGAAAAATAGTCACATCTTTCACGTCGTATGGTAGTAAGTTTAATGGCGCAAAGGAATACTATATCCGGTGGTCAGACAGTGATAAGGGTTTATATGTTTTTTGCTATGCGCCGGATGGTGGTATTTGTGAGCATTTCATCGATACGTTTGATTTCGCTCTCGTTAATGATTTTTTCTATGATTTATAATTTTGAATCACAATAATTTTGCATCATGTCAGAAAATAGTTGGGAAAAATATGTAGAAAGAACGAGGGACAAAAAACCCAGACCTCTTTTAGTAAGGGCAGTTGCGTTAGTGGCTGATAAAAATGAAGCGCTTGATTTGGGCTCGGGTGCGTTGAATGATGTTCGGTATCTGGTAACTTCTAACTTTAGACATGTAACAGCGGTTGATAGTAAGCCGGTTGCGGATGAGATAATTAAATTTTTTCCAAAGGAAACAGTTTCTTACTTAATAAATACATTTGAAGAATTTAAATTTTCAGAAAATTATTACGATTTAGTAAATGCGCAATATGCGTTACCTTTTAACCCAAGCGAAAGTTTTGATCGGGTTATTAGATCGATAGTTAAATCACTCAAGAGTGGTGGGGTTTTTACCGGACAGTTTTTTGGAGATAGAGATGAGTGGAATACTCCACAATCAAAAATGACATTTCATAGTCGCGAACAGGCAGAAAAGCTTCTTTCTGATCTGAAAATTGTGGAATTTACAGAAGAGGATCAGTTGGGAAAAACCGCTGCAGGAAACATGAAACGATGGCATGTATTTCATTTTATTGCTGTGAAGTAGTATCGCTTTGATTCGTTCAGCCTTGAAGTGATTGACCTTTTTCTTGCGAAGAATATAATCCCAGCAGACTGAATCAACCCATTTACTGGAGGTAGTAGATATGGTGATTATCATTGCTGTGTGGTTGGGACTTACTGTTGTTTGCGCGATCGCGGGTGCTGTACAGACCAGCCGTCGTCCGGTTCTTGCGGGCAACAAGATTCAGAATCACGAGTATGTTACCTACGAGCGCGCACTCGGCATCGAGCGCGTGCTGTGGTTGATCACACTCATTGTTGGTGTGGTTGGAGCCTGTCTCATTCCGATCGTGGGAATGATTCTCGAAATCGTAAACTAAACGACATCGCCATCCATTTATTGGGTGGCGATTTTCTTTGTTTGCGCTTTTACGAGCGTAAGAATTTTTTTCGATTCATGTGGGGTAAACCAATGAATGCGTTTGTCTTTTTTAAACCAAACTCGTTGGCGTTTTGCGAACTGACCGATTTCGATTTCAAGGCGTTCAATCATTTGTTCGCGAGTCACTTTTTTCTGCAAAAAGAGGGCAACGTGTCGATATTCGAGTCCGAATGATTCAAGCCGTTTCCATGACACGTCGTTTGCGTGGAGTTTTCTAACCTCTTCGATCATTCCAGATTCGATGCGCGAGAGGAGGCGAGTATGAATTTTCTTTTTTAGCTCTGTAGTGTCAACGTCTAAGCCAATGAAAAGCGGGTCGTACGGAGATGTGGGGAGGCGAGCAGGTCGTGGCACGCTACCGAGCGCAGTGGCGATTTCTATAGCTCGCACGAGGCGCACAGAATTTTTCTTATCAATGTTTTTGGATCGGCGCGGATCAAGTTTTTTGAGTAAAGCAAAAAGTTCCTCGGCGCTCATTTTTTGTAACTTTTTGCGGAGTTTGGTGTTTGGTCGCACATCAGGAAAGGAGATGTTGTCGATCGCTCCTTGAATATAGAAGCCGGTGCCGCCGCAGATAATTGGCACGTTGCCACGACTTGAGATTTCCTTAATTTTTTCTTGAGCAAGTTTTTGATATTCTGCTGCTGTAAAAACAGAGCGACGCTTCGGGGAAACCACATCCAAAAGGTGGTGGGGTACACCGCTCATTTCTTCGGGGGTCACTTTGCCGCTGCCGATATCGAGCCCGGTGTAAACCTGGCGAGAGTCTGCAGAAATAACCTCGCCACCAAGTGTGCGGGCGAGTTTTATGGCAAGGTCGCTTTTGCCGGTCGCTGTTGGGCCGACGATAACGATGACTTTGATTTTCCTTTCCTTCATTGCGGACACACTATATATCTTGAAATACAAAGAGACAATGGTGCCGGAGGTGGGACTCGAACCCACAAGTCTTTCGACACTCGATTTTGAGTCGAGCAAGGTTACCAATTTCATCACTCCGGCGCCCAATCACTTTACTAGAATTTTGGCAAAAATCAATGTAAAGACGTTTGGTATACTTTGGATATGAAACTGAATTTTACTTACAAAAAAGATGAAGATGTGTGGTGCCTTCTCAATAAGGGTAAAACCTCGATTAATTCACCAGAGTCAACATGGGTATACAAAGAGCTTGTTGCGGAGGTTGGGGAAAATCCTGATGAGAATTCGACTTCGGATTTCATAGACAAGTACCTCGAAAGAAATAATTTTAATCCTGTAGCTCTCGCCCAGAGGTATCAAGTAGCATGGGGGAATGTTTCGGCAGAATTTTATTCAATTGCCGAAAGAATATTTGGAGTATCTTTGAGCAAAGACGTAACAGCATATTTAACTGTAAATAATCGGTGTCCATATAACATAGCTGAAAGCTTATTCTTCGTTTCAATTTCTGAAAAAGTTCCAACCCGAACAGTAATGCATGAGTTGTGGCATTTTTATACATGGGAAAAATTTGGTGCGAATGAAGAACTAAGATTGGGTCGTGAGAAATATAACGATCTAAAAGAAGCACTTACAGTTTTATTAAATGTTGAATGTAGGCACCTTTTACCACCAGATGAGCTCGATAGAGGATATGCTAAGCATCAAGTACTAAGAACTAAAATTTTAGAGTTGTGGGAACAAAACCAAAATCTTGATCATGTTTGGAAAAAAGCCCAAATAATCGATCTCTAAGCGTTGGGTGTTTATGCTAAAATATTTGCATGTCACATTACTTTAACGACTCAGTTTTTTGGATTGATGTTGAGAAAATCAAGCCAAATCCATATCAGCCGCGCAAAGATTTCGACCAAGCCCAGCTCGAAAGTTTGGCTGATTCTATCAAGCAGTATGGCGTGCTCCAGGCGCTCGTAGTAACGCGCAAAGAGTTCGAAAAGCCTGATGGCGGTCTTGCTGTTGAGTACGAGCTTATCGCTGGTGAGCGCCGCCTCCGCGCCTCAAAGCTCGCCGGACTCCAGCAGGTGCCTGTACTTATCAAAACAGGGCAGGAGACTGACCTCATGAAGCTTGAGCTCGCTATCATTGAAAACATTCAGCGTGAGGACCTAAACCCGATTGACCGCGCGCGAGCGTTCGAAAAACTGGCGAATGAATTTCATTTTAAGCATGTCGACATTGCAAAAAAGGTTGGTAAAAGTCGCGAGTACGTTTCGAACTCTTTGCGCATACTGACTTTGCCGCAGGATATTCAGGATTCACTGAGCCGTGGCGAAATTTCTGAGGGTCATACACGCCCGATCCTTATGCTCGGCGATCGCCCCGAGGAGCAGCGCGTTTTGTTTAAAGAAATCATCATCAAGAAACTCACGGTTCGTGAGGCAGAGGCGATTTCTCGCAAAATTGCTGTTGACCGTGTGCGCAAAAAGGAATTTGCTCCAGACCCTGAGCTCGTTGAACTCGAAGAAAAAATTGCTGCGTCACTTGGCACTCGTGTGTCGATTGAACGCCGTGAGCAAGGAGGCAAGCTCATGATCGATTTCTTTTCTAATGACGATCTTCAGACGATTCTTGAGCTTATCAAGACAAACAGAAAGCCTGGCGCTGAGCATATGATGAACGAGCATGTTGCGCGCACTACTGGCGCAAGTATGTCCGCAAATCCGAACCCAAACTCAAATATAAACCTAAACCCAGTCGCAGATGCGTTGCCTGCAGTCGAGGTTTCGCCTGAATTCGTCGATGACCGCAGTCCGGTGGAAAAGCAGAAAGATGAAAACGAGGAGATTTATTCTGTTTCAAACTTCTCACTTTAGTATCTGTTCAACACCGATATTCAAATATTCAAAGAAATAAAAAAGCCGCCCGTTTGGGTGGCTTTGTTCGAGTGCTAGTTTCTTTCGCAGTTGCCGCATTCACCTCGGCATGGTGGACACGGTGTCGTGTTCTGAATTTGCTCCTCTTGTCGTGCAGCTTTGTTCAGTGGGCGAGGGGGTGGCGAGTGTGGCGCCTCCTCATCGATCCATGCTCCCAGGTCCGGGTTATCTACCATGAAGACAAGGATACCCTTGCCGTTCCTCCTCGCGAGCACTCCTCCTTTGCAAAGAAAAATGGGAAACGGAGCCCGGCTCGGATCAATCCTGCACTTCGGTTTGATTGCGGTCGTTACTCCCGGCATAACCACTCCTTTGTTGAGGTGACAAACGTTCAAATCTAGTATGAAGGTACCACGTAATTATTTTTTGTCGAGTTTGTGTGGGTTGTGGTTCGGACAGGTTTTGTCGCTGCAACGTTCGGGGATTGTTTTGGTTCCTTCCATCATGAGTGCGCCACAGAGGCCGTTCTCGCGCATATATCCACATACAGCACCAGTGGGTTTTGCTTTGATCGCTTCTTTGCACTTTGGATAGTTGTTGCAGCTGTAGAACAAGCCGAAGCGTCCGCGGCGCTCTATCATCTCGCCAGTTTTACATTTTGGACATGCTACGCCAGTTAAGTTTTGAGCGTTTTCACTTTGCTTCACGTATTTACACTTAGGGTAGTTTGAGCACGCGATAAAGCGTCCGAAACGTCCGTCGCGCTCGAGGAGTTTGCCGTCTGCACAGTCGGGACATTTTTCGCCAGTTTCCTTTGGACCTTCGAGCTCGGTGCCGTCGATTTTGCGTGCACCGTTACAGTCAGGGAATTTCTCGCAGCTCAAGAATCTTCCTGTTCGGCCGAGCTTGATGATCATGCTTCCACCACAGACAGGACATTTGAACTTCGGGTCTGCTGCGCCGAGATTTGTTATTTTTTCGATTTTATCTTTTGATTTTACGTCCTTCAAAAACGGTTTATAAAACTCGGTCAATGTTTTTTCGTATTCGCGGTCACCGTTTGCAATATCGTCGAGCTTGTCCTCCATTTCAGCAGTAAATGAGTCGCTGATGTAGTCCATGAAATTTTGTTCGAGAAATGTGCTCACTACGTCTCCCGTGTCGGTTGGCATGAGTGCACGACTCACCTTTTCTACATAGCCACGGTCTTCGATTGTTTTGATAATCGATGCGTAGGTAGACGGGCGACCGATGCCGCGCTTTTCTAGTTCTTTGATAAGACCAGCTTCCGTGTATCGATCCGGCGGGGTGGTTTCTTTGCGTTCTGGGGTAATAGAAATAAGTGTCAGTGGATCGCCGACAGCAACAGCAGGCAAAATCATATCGTCTTTCTGTGCATCTGGGTCGGCCATGAGCCAGCCCGGAGAGACAACGCGAGAGCCGTTTGCATCGAACGCAGGAATACTTGTGTCTGGCGTGCCGCCAGTGCGGATCTCGGCGGTGATTTTGGTGCGAAGGGTTTGAGCATCGGCCATTTGTGATGCAACAGTGCGTCGCCAAATAAGGTTGTATAGTTTTTTCTGATCATCTGTAGCGCCGAGTGCCTCGCGTTCCATGTTTGTTGGTCGGATTGCTTCGTGAGCTTCTTGAGCGTTTTTGCTTTTGGTTTTGAATGTGCGAACCATGACAAGATCCTTGCCAAATTTTCTTTCGATAACTCGTGCAGCCTGGGCAAGTGCCACCGTGCTCAGGTTTGTGCTGTCAGTACGCATATACGTAATGTGTCCTGCTTCGTAAAGCTTCTGTGCAATACCCATCGTGCGTGACGGTGCATAGCCGAGTTGTGAGCTTGCTGCTTGCTGGAGTGTAGAGGTGATGAACGGTGGGCGTGGTGCGCGCTTGACCGCAGTTTCTTTGATGTCGCCAACGACCCAGCTACCGGCTTGGGCCTTTTTTACAATATCTTTTACTTCAGTTTCCTTTTTTGGTTCTTCAGAACACGTGAAGGTGATAGGGGATTTTTTCCCATCTTTACCAGCTTTTGCAGTTTCTGTATCGGCGGTGATTGTCCAGTATTCAACAGGCACGAATGCGCGGATTTCGCGTTCGCGTTCCATGATGATGCGCAGTGCGGGCGACTGGACGCGGCCAGCAGAAAGGCCGTAGCGAACTTTTTTCCAAATGAGTCCAGAAAGGTCGTATCCAACGAGACGGTCGAGTACGCGGCGAGCCTCTTGTGCGCGTCGAAGGTTCTGGTCAATAGCACGTGGGTGTGAAAGCGCTTCAATAATTGCGTCTTTGGTGATTTCGTGAAAAACGACACGCTTTGGTTTTTTGAGTCCAACTGCCTCTGCAATGTGCCAAGCAATTGCTTCACCTTCACGGTCGGGGTCGGTTGCGAGAAGGATCTCGTCAGCTTTTTTTGAAAGGCGAGCGATGTCGCTCACTACCGCTTCCTTGCCTTTGGTGATTTCATAATGCGGCACAAAACCACCCTCGATGTCGATGGCTTTTTTATTACTCTTTGGAAGGTCGCGAATATGCCCAACAGATGCAACAACTTCAAAATGGTCTTTGACACCAGTTGCAGAAACATCCGAAAGATACTTCGAAATCGTTTTTGCTTTTGCCGGTGACTCGACAATTAATAGTTTCATGTGGTTAAGTAATACTATAGATTATTTTTTTACGCAAACTTTTGGCGCAAAAGTCCAGCAGATTCAGTAATATGTTTTTTTATCTCCAAAAGTGAGAGCGCAACATGAATATCGTGAGCGGGAGCATCTATTAATTTAAAGAGTGCAGTGCGCGAAAGAGGTTCGGATAGCGCACGAAGAATTTTTTCCTCAAGCGGAGAAAGTGCATCGGGCGTAGTCGATTTTTTTGAACTGCAGTCTATGTGTTTGAGTCCGAGGGTGTGAATAATATCCTCGCTCTTTGAGATGATTGCAGCGCCGTCACGTATGAGTTCGTGTGTACCAATAGAATGCTGAGAAAAGATTGATCCTGGAACTGCAAGTATGTCGCGGTTGTAGTCGAGCGCTAGTCTGGCGGTGATTTGTGTTCCAGATGCTGGTTTTGCTTCAACAACAAGCACAGCATGGCAAAGTCCCGCCATGATCCTGTTGCGTGCAGGGAAGTCGTGTTTGTACGGGCGATGGTTCGTATCAAACTCAGAAACAAGCACACCGTTTGCTGCTAGTAGTTCTCGAGCCAGCGCCTGATGTGATGCTGGATATATTGATGCGTTGTCCAAACCAGAAGGAAGTACGGCTACAGTTTTTAGCTCACTGTTTATTGCTGCTTGGTGGGCAACACCGTCGATTCCGAGCGCCAACCCCGAAACAATCACAATATTGTATCCACGCAAACCAGAAACAAGTGCACGACACGCTTCTGTGCCGTATTGACTTGATTTCCGTGATCCGACAACACAAAGGTACTTTGTTTCCTGGGCAATTGAGTTTATTGAATTTTTTGGTGCACGATTTGTTACCAGGGAAATGTTGCCACGAGCAAAAAGCCGTGTGGGTGGCTCGGGGATTTCGTGTAGGAGCGAAGGGAATTCGTGTGGAAAAATCTCAGAAATTCCTTCGTGATTCTGCGGGCGCCCTTGCTCCTTAGCGTTTTGTGTTGATTCCTGTATACTAATTTCACCATGTTAGACATAAAGTTCATAAGGGAAAATCAAGAAATAATAAAGTTGGCCGCAGCAAAGAAGCGCCTCGATTTTGACGTTTCAAAACTCATTGAAGTTGATGACAAACGTCGCGATCTCCTTTCAATAATCGAAAAGCGCCGCGCAGAACAAAACAAAGCAAGCGAAAAGATCGCTCAAGCAGGAACTCCAGAAGAGCGTCAGCAACTCATTGCCGAAATGAAGACGGTTAAAGAAGCGCAGGAAAAGGACGAGGCAACAATGAAAGAAATCATGCATGAATGGCATCTTCTTATGGTTGCAGTGCCAAACATTCCTGATATTTCTGTACCAGACGGCGACAGTGACAAGGACAATATGGAAGTTCGCGTATGGGGTGACAAACCGCGTTTTTCTTTTGAACCAAAAAGTCATATTGAGCTTTTGGAAAGTCTCGACATGCTTGACCTCGACCGCGGCACAAAAGTCGCTGGTTTTCGGGGCTATATATTGAAAGGCGAAGCTGCGCAGCTACAGATGGCGATTTTGCAGTTCGCTATGTCTGAGCTTACCAAGAAAGGCTATACCGCAATGTCAGTTCCATCTCTTGTAAAAAAGGCGCCATTTATCGGCACAGGATATTTGCCACAAGGCGAGGAGGATCTATATCGCACACAGGATGGCGACTATCTTTCTGGTACAGCAGAAGTTGCGACGATGGCGTATTTTATGGATGAAACACTCGAGCTCAAAGATTTGCCAACAAAGCTCGTTGCGTTTTCTCCGTGTTTCCGACGAGAGGCAGGCAGTCATGGCAAAGATACCAAAGGCCTCATTCGCCTCCATGAGTTTATGAAGATTGAGCAGGTCGTACTTTGTGAAGCAAGTCACGAAACATCGATGAAACTTCATGAAGAAATCACTGCGAATGCCGAAGAGATTATGCAGAAGCTCGGTCTTGCACATCATGTAGTGGCAAACTGCGGTGGAGATCTTGGTCTTGGTCAGGTAAAGAAATACGACATCGAAGCGTGGGTGCCAAGCGAAAAAACATATCGCGAAACACATTCAGCATCATATTTTCATGATTTCCAAACACGTCGACTCAACATCCGCTATCGTGATGGTGACAAACTCAAATTCGCGCACTCACTCAACAGTACTGCAGTCGCATCGCCGCGTATTCTGGTTCCGCTTGTCGAGCAGTTCCAACAGGCAGATGGTTCCGTTCGCATCCCAGAAGTCCTTCGTCCGTACATGAATGGCATTACTGAACTTCGCCGTAAGCAGTAATACAAAATATGGGTCGCATCGTTTCTTCTTTGAGATCAAAACGTTTTCAGACCAAGAAGCGCAAAACGCTTGTATATAAGTATGTTGGTATTGCCGCATTCGTTGCTTTGCTTGTCGGTGGACTTGCATACATGACACATGTCGATGCGGTGCAGATTACCAAGATTCAAGTTGAAGGAAACAAAATCGTCTCACGCTCCGATCTTGAGTCGATCGTTACCGAAGCTCAAAACGCTCGGGTTCTAGGAATTTTTTCACGCAACAATGTTGCGCTGTTTCCACGGAGTGATACGCGTGACCAAGTAACCAGTCGTTTCAAGGCGATTGCAAGTGCTACAGCTGCGTTCGATGGTCTCCACACACTTACACTTTCAGTACAAGAATTGGAGCCGGCGTATTTGTGGTGTGACTCTGAATTGCGCGAGCATTGTTACTTTATGGATTCACACGGATATATATTTTCTGAATCCGCAGATTTCTCCCAGAATATTTTATTTACATTTTATGGACTCATCGATCCAGCAAAACCGATCGGTGCAACCTACATGGATTCGCAGCAGTTTGCGGAAATTATAAAATTTGTTGCGAGTACAAAACAGCTCGATCTGGACCCGATCGGACTTGTGGTAAGTGATCAGGGGCTTGGCGACTTCACATTGCTCCTTGCTGGCGGAGGGAAAGTGCTTTTTTCTGACCGCGAGCCGTACCTGACGGTGTATGAAAATCTTGAAGCGGTCGTGCACGAACAAAAGAAAACACAACCCGACTTTGTGACTCGACTCGACTACATCGATGTGCGGTTTGCAAACAAAGCGTTCATAAAACTGAAGTAAGTATCTGAGGAAATAATTGCTATACTATGAGCATGCATATTGCTCTTCTTGTTCCAGAATATCTTGCATGGCATTACACGGAGGCAGTTCGTCTCTGGCTCAATATTGTAAGTAACTTTTTGTGGTTTACGTATCATTTTTTCTCAATGCCCGTCATGCTTCGACGGTTTGCGAAGCCTATTGCTGGCCAGCCGTTCACAACGCTGGTCAACATGGTTGGTCGTGTCGTGGTGCTCGTGATCGGTGCGGTTTTCTGCGGGGGTATTGTGCTTGCTGGTGCAGTGCTTACGGTGTTTTGGTTACTTCTTCCGATAATAACTGTTGTGTCATGTCTTCAGGCCTTTGTGTTTCTTTTTAAATTTCTACAGGTATGAAATTTTCTGAATTAAGAAAAAAAGAAGGGAAGATCAGTGGCCTCGTCGCGCTTGAGCGAGCGTTGCCACGCAAGACACGCATAAAAGCAAAAGAATTTCTCCTTCTTGTTGTGCCTCTTTTAATCATTCTTCTTTTCTTTTTTGAAGAACATCGCATTGTTTCTGTAAACCTTTTGTACAGTCTGATTTTTCTAGTCATTTGTTTATGGGCCAAATTTTTCATGTTTGATTGTTTTTATTACTCACACTTTTTCCGCGGCGTGCATATGTCAATGCAGGAATCTCGATTTTTGCGACCACGCCAGTGGCGTTCTCTATCGCCGGTGCATCTCGGTCACGCAGTTCCGTATGAAGTGCTCGAAATCGTTTCGCACACTGAGTCGTCGGACCTTACCGGAGGATTTTTGAGTTCGAGAGCGGGCAAAGAAATACTCGCCCGATGCGGCATCGCTGAAGCAGAAATAGATGCGTACGTCAGTAGTGATCGACGTCAGGTGTACGCAGACTCAATAGAATTTCCTGAGCAAGTGACGCTTACGATATACGCACAAACAGTTTTTGATTCTGACAAAACGTTCGTAGAGTTTTTAGCCAAGCGCGGCGTGAATCGTCTCGACTTTGTTGGATGCGCGTCTTGGACAACACATACCTATGAACGAAACAAAGAACTGCATCGTTGGTGGAGTCGTGACTCACTCGGCCGGATTCGAGGATGGGGAAAAGAATGGCTTCGTGAAGAACTCGGTGTTCTCGGTGCATATGGCTCTGTTGTTATGGCAGAAACAGACGAAACTGTATTTAAAAAGGAAATCGATGCGCTCGAGCATGTACTTGCGCGTAGGGTAGGCGCGGATGCGCTTCTCGTGGTGCCTTCGCTTGATGTTTTTGAAGAAATTCTGTCGGGTTTTGCTGCGCGTATCGAGGATGGTTCAGTTCTTCCGCCTATTCAGCACAAAAGAATCGTTGTACTCGATGATCATAAACTCGCTCTTGCTACCGGGGGTCGTGGAGAAGGAAGTTTTGAAACTCTTATTACTCGACTTCTTAACAAAGCAGTTTCGAATGGTCATGTAATTTTGGTAATTCCGCGAATGCGCGCATTCATCGAGCGTCTTTCACAGCGAGGTGTTGATCCGTCTGCTTTTTTGTCTTCATATCTTTCTTCTCCGTATTTCCAGCTCATCGCTTGTTGTGAAGCTGATGAAGTCGAACAGATTTCGCATGCAACACCCGCACTATATAAATCTTTTGAAACAATTCATGTCGAAACAGGTGAGCGAGCCGCAATTGTTCATATGCTCCAGCATGCAATGTATGATACGGAGCGCATGACAAAACTTTTCTTTACATACAGTGCGCTTCAGGCAATTGTGGATCGTGCTTCGTCAGTAAAGTCCGCAAAAGAATTTTTTGCAATGCTTGTACCTAGACTTGTTCGAAACCATATTCGTATCGTCACTCGTGATCATGTCCGCGAGGCATAGGCTCGTGTTGTAACTTTTGTACTGTTTGCATACAATAGCCCGGTGAAAACGACACAACACATGACAGACTTCTGGCATACACTTGCCCGGTCCAAAAAACCGATTGTTGTTCTTGCGCCTATGGCAGACGTGACCGATGCAGCGTTTCGTCGACTCATTGCGAAGTATGGCAAACCAGATGTGACATGGACAGAGTTTGTTTCTGCGGACGGTCTGTGTTCACCAGGACGCGAAGTGCTTTTGAAAGATCTTATGTATACAGAGTCAGAGCGGCCGATCGTCGCGCAGTTGTTTACTTCAAACGTGGAGCACATGCGGAAAGCCGCAACGCTTGTTCGAGAACTTGGCTTTGATGGTATCGATATCAACATGGGTTGCCCAGACAGAAGTATAGAAAAGCAGGGCGCCGGTGCTGCAATGATTAAAAATCCTACGCGCGCCCGGGAAATTATTCGTGCTGCAAAGAAAGGAGCGACAGGCGACGCTTCAAAGGGTGAGCGCACGATTCCTGTGTCAGTGAAAACGCGTATTGGTTACAACAAAAACGAACTTGATTCATGGTTGCCAGAGATTCTTGCTGAGGATCCAGCAGTGGTGACCATACATGCGCGTACTCGAAAGGAAATGTCCAAAGTTCCTGCACGATGGGAAGAGGTGAAGCGTGCCGTTGAAATCCGCAATGCTTTACCTGCCGGCTCGCCAGGTTCAAGCACGCTTATTTTTGGAAACGGAGATGTGATGAGTGTTGCCGATGCTCAGCAAAAAGCGCTCGACACCGGTTGCGACGGTGTCATGCTTGGCAGAGCGATTTTTGGTAACCCGTGGCTGTTTAGTGGTCGCGACCATGCAACTATTTCAATAAAAGAACGACTTGAGACAATGGTAGAGCACACCAAGCTGTTTGAAGAACTTCTCGGTGGGGTGAAAAATTTTGCAATTATGAAAAAACACTACAAAGCATATGTTCATGGCTGGGAGGGAGCAAAGGAGTTCCGAATGACGCTCATGGAAGCGAAGGATGCTACAGAGATAGAAAAAATGGTTAAGGAATACATTGCAGAAAACGGCCTATAATAAGACGATTTCTGGACATGTGTGATTTTTTGTGGTGAAATCCTTGACAGAAAACCTTGCTCATGTTACTTTATGACCGTGAGGCAACCACTCGTGTGGTAGCCGAATCGGCAATGCCGATAGTCAGTAGTTCTTTCAGAAGGAGATCGCATGAAGAACGTTCATGGCCCGCCCACACAGGCACTCATGTTGAACATTGCTTCCGACGACCTCACCACGAGCAACACCTCCGCCGGCGCCGGCCAGGGCGGGAGCTGCACGCGCAGCTCCCGCACGACGAGCACCATGCTGAGATGAATGGCCCTCGGGCCGTCTCGACAACTCAAAACCCCCGGTTGGGCACCGGGGGTTTATTTTTTTATCCAAATTCTGTAATTATTTTCTAGTAATTCCTTGACCCGTTATATTTCTGATATATCATATGAGCTTCCGTCGCTCGTGGTGCGCGGAACAAATAGTTCTTTGTGTAAAAGAAAGGAGGTACCATGAAACACGTGGTGTTCAAGGGCTTGAGCGACATACCGGACGTTTTGCCGGGCGGCAAACCGGTGAAGTCAGAGCCAGGCGACAAACCGAGCGGTAGCAGCAGTCAGAACAAGAAGCGCTCGTAGCGCCAGGTCTCGGTCACGGGTCTCGTGTTCAAAGGGACGTACAAGGGACATAGATCGGTTCCGGCATGCTCCGGGGGACCCGTCACAATGTGGCGGGTCTTTTTTATTTGCTCCCAGTGTTTGTTTTATTTATTTTTGCTTTACTGCTTGTGCTGTGCCATGCCTGGTCGTAAATGTTTTTTAAGACATCAGCGATTTCTTTGCTTTCAATAACAACAAGATTTTGGTTTTTTGTAAGGAACTCGATTTTGTCATGATATATCGAAAAGCTTGGCATACTTTTGGCGTTTTTGTTGAATACAGACTCTGGTACAACTTTGAACTCAATGTTTGCTTTGTGTTTTTTGTATTCAGCGATAGTTTTACGCGAAGCGGCGGTGTCGGGGGAAATGATGCGCACTGCAAGTCCAGTTTGATTTAGAAAGCGTGAATCATTGGCTGTGTAGGATGACGGTAACAAGTCATGAATATTTGAGAGATTCTCATACACTCGATACTCTTTGAGCCCACGAGACTTCTGTTCGAGCAAAAGGGAGTCGTGGGAGCCATATCCAACCTCGAGTGCTTTTTCTCCAGAAAATATATATACACGAGGCGCGTCGTCGGTATGCTCGGGAATTTTTGTGAGATCGGGAAGTATCCTTTTGATACTGTTCCGAACAGATTCCTTTTCCTTTACGTGTTCATCTGCGATCCGGAGAAGTGTTTCGGGTGAAGCGGCGACGAATTCTTGTTTGTTGACCCGACCAGCAATACTGACCAGGCCCTTTTGTTTGAGGGACTCTATTGTGATATATGACGAACTTCTGTTGAGACCCGCAGTGTGTGCAATTTCTTTGATCTTGGCTTTTCCAAGTGAAAGGAGGGTGAGGTAGATTTTGGCTTCTTTTTCGTTGAGGCCGCACGTGGTCAAGGTGTGTAGTATGGCTCGCGACGGCATTTCATTCTGTTTGTTCATATGTTGTCATTCTACAACAACAGAATCATTGTGCACAATATCTACTACTTGCTTGACCCAATTTTCTATAGGTGTACGATTTGGAAAGAACTGTAATGCGCCCGGTGTCATCCAACATGGAGGAATCATGCGCAGCAAGTCAGCTTGGGGACCATCTACATGCACTCGGTGTAGGTGGCCCCCGTTAGGATCACGTCTTTCGTGTGTGGCGGCGGGCGTACTGCCCGACACCAGCCCAGGTCATGACAAACCCCAACCCAGGAGGGAGGTGATCCAGCAATCTATCGTTGGCGGAAGCGCTGACGATCCGAGTCTGTCGCAGGGGAATGCTCTGCCTGAGCCCGCGTCCTCATGAGGCGTGCTCAGATGAGATTGGTGTGGTAGCCCATTCCTTGTGCGCAGTACTCGTTCTTGCGGTGGGATTTCCCACCGAGCCCCGGACCGAACACCCGGGGCTTTTTTTATTTTGGTATAATCTCTCTATATTTATGAAACAAAGCAAAAGAGACGAACAAGCGCGCGGTCACGGTCACACTGCGCTGTACCGCAAATACCGCCCGCAGAGTTTCAAAGATGTGATCGGTCAGGATCATGTGGTGAAGGTGCTTGAGAACTCAATTGCATCGGGCACGATCGCGCACGCATATCTGTTTGCTGGTTCGCGCGGCACGGGCAAGACTTCCGTGGCCCGCATTTTTGCGCACGAGATCGGCACGAGCGAACACGATTTATATGAAATGGATGCGGCATCGAACCGTGGCATCGACGACATACGCGAAATCCGCGAGGGAGTAAACACCGTTCCGTTTGAATCAAAGTACAAGGTGTACATCATCGACGAGGTTCACATGCTTACCAAAGAAGCGTTCAACGCACTTCTCAAAACGCTCGAAGAGCCGCCCGCACACGCTATTTTTATTCTTGCCACGACAGAGACGGACAAGCTCCCCGAAACAGTTGTTTCGCGCTGTCAGACATTTACGTTCAAGAAGCCAAATCAAGAAATTCTCCGCGAGGTCGTGCTTTCAATTGCAAAGAAAGAGGGAAGCGCGCTCGAGCCCGCTGCTGCGGATCTTATTGCACTTCTTGGCGACGGCTCGTTCCGTGATACGCAGGGAATTTTGCAAAAAGTTCTTGCGGCAGGGGCGGGAATATCTGGCGGAAAGAAGGAAAGCATTACGCTTGCAGATGCCGAGCTTGTCACTGGTGCACCGCGGAGCGAAATCGTGCGAGGTTTCATTTCGGCGTTGAGTGAGCGCAGTGCAGATGCTGGGCTCAAGGCGATCGCGCAGGCCGTCGAGGCAAACGTCGACATGAAAGTGTTTGCCAAGCTCGTGCTCGAAAAAATGCGCTTTGTGCTTCTTTTGACTCACGCGCCAGACATGGCAACAGTTGTGCAGTCGCGTGTTTCACCCGAAGAATTTATATATTTAAAAAGTATTAAGAATATTTCACTGGACACACTCCTCGAAGTACTCAAGGCAAGCCAGCTCATTGGTCGGGCATTCATACCACAGCTTCCGCTTGAGCTCGCGATCATGAATATAGCCAAAAGCCCTTCACAATAGCCGCTTTTTGGCGCACTTTGACGCTGTTGATACGAGAAAATTGACCGTTCTGGACATGCTAATATATGTATGTACGTAGTGGGCGTAATAGTAGGTTCGTTATTAATAGTAAGAACACAATATGAACAAATTAAGTACTATTGATTGGGTTGCTCTTATTCTCGTCATCGTTGGTGGTTTGAACTGGGGTTTGGTTGGTGCTTTCGGTTTTGACCTCGTTGCAACAATCTTCGGTGATATGTCAGGATTGTCTCGCATCGTATACGTTTTGGTAGGCGTTTCAGCTCTCTATGTAGCGTTCACATCTACAAAGCTCGCTCGAAAATAGTCACCAAACAGCACAGCATTCGTTGTGCTCGAAAAACCACCCTGTATGGGTGGTTTTTCTTTGGAACGAAAAAATCAAGGAATATTGTATAATGGTCTTCTTCGCGTTAATGTAAGGGCCAGTTCCGAACTTGTCCGCAAAATACACGGATGGGTGACCGGAATGAGCGCGAAATAATTGCCAGGTCGTCTAATGGCAGGACCCCTGACTTTGGATCAGTGGAATCTTGGTTCGAATCCAAGCCTGGCAGCACTATTAATGAGTTTATGCTTTTTCTACAAACGTAAAAATGTTTATGAAAAACAAAATCAAACGAGTCCTTTTTGATCTCGATGGAACACTTTGGGACACTCAGAAGTTTCATGCGGCAGCGGAAACAGATCTCATGAGGGAGCATGGTGTTATGGTTTCTTCGGAAGAAATTAGCTCCAAATATGCAGGAAGACCAACCGAGCATGTATTCATGGAAATGTTGGGTTGTGATGCAGCTCTAGCATCAGAGTTATCAAAACGTAAATGGGAGAAAATACACCCAACGGCGCCAGACGCGCAAGAGTTGTGTAACCTCCGTGATCTTTTCGAAAGTCTTAGGGTGCGAGGTGTTGCGATATCGATTGGCACCGCTTCACCAGTAAAGTGGGCAAAGGATCTGCTGCGTATTCATGGTCATTCTGAAAGTATTAATGAAGATGATGTGATTGGTGGTGATATGGTGGAACGAGGTAAGCCGCATCCTGATATTTGGCTTAAAGCAGCTAAAGATACGCCACTCGAGGAATGTTTAGTTGTCGAGGATGGTATGGCGGGTATTGAAGCGGCTGTAACCGCTGGTATTCCGTGTGCTCTTTTGCTACCCAAAAAGCATTCGCGGGCAATTTCAATTAATTCTGCAAGTGACATTCTAAACATAATCTAAATAACTAAGGCGAAAGAGTGTTAACTTCTGTATAATCTCCATATGCAAACCACACTTCCCTTAGAAATTTTTTACATTTATTTTTCTCCCTACACTGCGCATGTAATAGATATAAATGGTGTTGTGTTTCCAACAGTTGAGCACGCATATCAGTGCGCACGCTACACCGATCCAAAAATTATTGAAGAAATAAGAGCCGCGATAAGTCCGGTTAAGGCGTGGGAGATTTCGTCGAGATACAAGCAATTCCAGGTTCCCGAATTTAAGAACGATGAACACAAGCTTCGAGTCATGAAGAATCTAATGCGTTTGAAAGCGGAGCAGCATGAAGATGTTCGAGAGGTTCTGCTCGGGTCTGGTGACCAGAAAATTGTAAAGCATATTGTGTCAGGTCCACCTGGAGATGGGTTTTGGGATGATGGGGATGACGGAAAGGGTTTAAATCACACGGGGCGTATGTGGATGGAGATAAGAGAGGAATTAAGGCTTAACGGTATTTAAATTTGTAAGATTTAGTAAAAGCTTTAAATCGGGAGTAAATTTAATTGAATTTGAACAGAAAAACCACCTGGCATAAGCAGGTGGTTGGTTTTGATTTCACCTCACAACGTCAGCCCAAACGAAATAACTTGTCTTGTCCGGTTGTTCCTCGATGTAGCCTTCTGGACGAAACAAGTGCTCCGGTAGGTAGACCTCAAACACATGAATCAGGTAGAGTGACATGAGGCCAGGGAATGACTGAGACGGCATGGGTCCCTTTATGATTGGTGGTAGCGGGAGTAGTGTAAGGTCGTCGGTTATTTTGAGCTCCTCACGAAGTGTTCTTTTTGCGGCTTCGATCGCAGTTTCGCCTGGCCGCATTTTTTCGCCCACACTTGTTTCGAGCTTACGTCGCTTTACACGTCCATCTTTGAAAACTTGTCGGTCTTCTTGTAGTCTGAGCGTGCGGCGAGTGTCCTTGAAGTACACCTGTAGTGCAGAGCCTTCAGCTGAACGAATTAATTTGCCCCCATCCAGCTTTATCCGGGCCTCTCCAGTCTGTAGTTCATTGGCCAAGTGTCCAATAGATTTTGCTTCTCCAGTGCCCCACAAACCTAAAGGAATATTGTGATCCTTTAGGAACTTTGCAAGCATGTGCTCATCCATCGATTACCTCACTTTCGTTTTATTCTTTCTGTTGGTCATATTACGTGTCATAATTTAAAAATCAAGAATAAAATTTATATATGTCATTCACCAAACACCAACTCGCTGTGCTCGCGTTCACTGCGCTGTATTTGATTATCGGCGGATTTTATTTTTTGCAGGATTCGAATCTTGAGTTTGTTATTTATGTAGGCGTGATCGTTGCGGTGTTTGCGGTGCTGTTTGGCACGCTCAAGACGACGAAGTTTCCGACATATATCCTCTGGCTTATTTCGATCTGGGGCCTCATGCATATTTTGGGTGGCTCGGTGCAGACCCCAGACGGTGTGCTTTTTGCGTATCGCATTCATCCGTTTCTCGATCTCGGCGGCGACTTTTACATTCTCAAATATGATCAGGTCGTGCACGGGTACTTGTATGGCGTGATGACGCTTGTGTTTGTGCATCTCATTCGCGTGCCACTTCGGGCTGCTGGTCCGGTGTGGATCGTGTTTATCACGGCGATCATGGCTTCGATGGGTGTGAGCGCCATGAATGAAATCATGGAGTTTTTCATCGCAGTGACGCTCGAGCGCAACGGCGTTGGTGGCTACGAAAACGCCATGCTCGACCTCGTCTTCAACTGCGCGGGCGCGATTGTTGCGCCGGCGATTTTACTGGTTAGCGAGCGTATATATCGAAAAACAAATGTTTAAGCCGAAAGATTTAAAAATTGAGAAAACAGTTTATTTTGTTCGTCATGGACAAAGTGAAGCAAATGCTCAGCGTGTGTACCAAGCGCCGGATTCTCCTCTCAATGCAGAGGGTAAAAAGCAGGCGGGTCTAATCGCCGAACGAATCTCAAAGCTTTCCTTTGAGACCCTCATTGCGAGTCCTTTTCCGCGAGCCAAAGAAACGGCAGAGATCATCGGGACTCAAGTTGGCAAAAGCCCAGAATTTTCAGATCTATTTATTGAAAGTGAGCGACCGTCGGTGATCAACGGAAGGCCGTATGGAGATAAAGAGGCCGATGATATTTGGCGCACGTGGGATGTGAGCCGGTATACTTCGGGTGTACGGGTTTTAGACGGAGATAATTATGACGATTTAATTACACGAGCAGATAAGGCGCTTTCATTTCTAAAAGAGAGAACCGAGAAAAATATCGTCGTTGTAACTCATGGTTATTTTTTGCGAGTGATTGTTGCTCGAGTTTTGCTTGGAAATTCTTTGACTGGTGATGCGCTGAGAAAATTTATTCGTACAACTTCTACTGAGAATACAGGGCTCACTGTTTTGAAGTATCAGGCTGGTTTCGAAGAGGGTAATGATTGGCGGCTGTGGGTGTATAACGACCACGCTCATCTCGGATGATTTGCATTAGCTTTTTAAGATGAAAAAGTCGCTTACTGTTATAGCTGCAATTCTTCTTCTGTTCTCAATTTTTTTAGGTATTTTGTTTTTAATAAATAATGGTTCGATTTTTCAAGAGGAAGTGAGTTATTCTTCACAGGTTAAAAAGGTCGTAACTCAATTCATTGGTACCCCCAAACAAACTATCGAAATCCTTTTCGTCGGCGACATGAACTTCGATAGGTACATTCGACTCATGGCTAAAAAGCACGGTGGTCCAGAGTGGATTTTTTCTTGTATCGATCCGCTGCTGAAAGAAGCTGACATGGTAGTTGGCAATCTCGAAGGTCCGATTACCGCCAACGCATCGGTGAGTGAGAATAGCAAAATCGGTGCGCCGGAAAATTTCCGTTTTACATTTCCGACTACCACCGCATCACTTCTTTTTGATCACAACATAAAAATTGTAAATATTGGAAACAACCATATTGGTGACTTTGGCCGTGAAGGAATTGCATCTACAAGAAAATTTCTTACGGATGCTGGCGTGGCGTACTTTGGAGGTTTGGCAGGTGACTCGCCTGTGTACCGTCATGTGTTTCCAAAAGTTTCGTTTCCGCGTTCTATTCGTGCAGAGCAAGGAGAGTTTGCTATTTCACTCGTAAATTACAATCAGTTTGGTGGCGACTCGCCAGAAACGGTTGCAGAAAAGATTTCTGTTGAACATGAGCAGGGAAATGTTGTTGTGGTGTACACGCATTGGGGCGAAGAATATGTTGAGCCGACCGAGCATATGCGTAGCACTGCAGCACTCTTTGCACATAGTGGCGCGGATCTTATCATTGGTTCACATCCGCACGTGGTGCAGTCGCATGAAATGATTGGCGATACGATTGTCTACTACTCGCTCGGGAATTTTATTTTTGACCAGTATTGGAACGATTCTGTTTCCCACGGACTTGCTTTGCTCGTGCGTATTTCTAAAGTCGATGCTGACGACACTGATGCTGGGCCGAGCGATGATGGCACAGTGATTATCGTCGAAGAAAAGCCGGTGGTTATGAGTCGCGACGGCAGGACGTGCGAGATTTGAGAAAGATTTGAGAAAAGGAGTATACTAATTGTGTACTTTTATTAGCTTATTCAACACTATGTATCCACTAGGTAATTTTTATCCTGAAGAGGTAGTTGTGCAGTCAGGTAATGCGCTCGGTTGTTTGTGGTTTATTGGTTGGCTTTTCACGATCGGGTATCTTGGACTTACGTTTTGGCAGGGCGTACTCGCGCTTGTGATCTGGCCGTATTACCTCGGTAAGCACTTCAAAAAGCCATCTGCTCCGAAGATGTAACATAACGCGCTTCTTGTCATGAAAAAACTCATTATTGGGATTGCTTTTGTGCTTGGCGTACTTGTATTTGGCGCTGCTGTGTTGGTGGTGACCAAATATTCTCCACCGAGTAAGCCTGTTGCGGTGAATTCTTTTGAGGAATGCCTTGCGGCCGGATATCCGATTATGGAAAGTTATCCTCGTCAGTGCAAGACTCCGGACGGCCGCACATTTGCAGAAGAGTTGGTTGTGGATGTTTCGTACCAAAATGCATCTGCAGACATGATTACCGTCGAACTGCCGTATCCGGGCGCGGTGACAGGGAAGCAGTTTTCTGCAATCGGCAAAGCGCGCGGGTACTGGTTTTTCGAAGCTTCGTTTCCGGTACGCGTTGTTGACCCGAACGGTGTGACGCTTACTGTTGCGGTTGCCCAGGCCCAAAGCGAATGGATGACTACAGATTTCGTGCCGTTCAAGGCTGACATTGTAATTCCAGACACATACATCGGACCGGCTACTATTATTTTTGAAAAGGACAATCCGTCGGGTTTGCCAGAAAATAATGCATCTATTTCGTTCCCGATAACAATTGAGTATTAATCTGCTATATTCGACACATATTTATGGATGAAAAGAAAAAACATAAAGCGACTTCGCATACCGAAACTTCTTGGGGAGGTGTCGCAGATTGGTACGACACACTTTTGGCGGGAGATGACACCTACCAATCACAGGTGATTTTGCCAAACATGCTCCGGCTCGTGGCTCCGCAAGGCAAAAAAATTCTCGACATTGCATGTGGGCAGGGTTTTTTCTCGCATCATTTTATTAAAGAAGGTGCAGCAGAAGTCCTCGGTGCAGATATTTCTCCTGAGCTGATAGAAAAAGCATCCGCGGTCAAAAGCGCTGCGCGATTTTTCGTTGCTCCAGCAAATCGTATGCCGGATGCGGCGAGTGATTATTTTGATACTGCTACACTCGTGCTTGCTCTACAAAACATCAAAGAAATGAAAGAGACGATCGAGGAAGCATATCGCACGCTCCGGTCTGGCGGTGAGTTTGTTATCGTCCTCAATCACCCAAGTTTTCGTATTCCAAAGGCAAGCTCGTGGGGATTTGATGAAGCAGCAGATGTGCAGTTTCGTCGTGTAGATGGTTATGGTCGCCCCTTTGAAACACACATACAAATGACTCCAGGACAGAGTAGTGAGCATGCTACCGTTTCGTTTCATAGACCGCTTCAAGATTATTTCAAGGCGCTTTCAAACGCCGGTTTCGTGGTGACTGGCCTCGAAGAATGGATTTCTCATAAAAAAAGTCAGCCGGGTCCGCGCGCAAAAGCAGAGGATCGTGCCCGTGTTGAGTTCCCAATGTTCCTTACTATTGTTGCCAAAAAGGCATAACCTCGATATCGTTATGAAAGAAATTGAACTGGCACGTGTGTGTCGGTTATGTTCTTTTTAACCAAGAGAGAAGAAAGAAGGAGAAGCGTATGCCCCAAACAGGGATTGTTAAGGCTATGCAGGATACCTCGTCGGTTCCGGTAATGACCGGACATCGTCGCAGGCATCATCCGCGCACAAGTGCGAAGCCGACAATTATCGGCGCGCAAGAGATCGGATCCACCAGACTCGGTTCGTTCATGAGGCCGGGGGATTCGGTGCCTGACATTGCAGGTGTGTTTCCGCCAGATGTTGTTGCGACAGCGCAGAAGTTTGGTCACTTGCCCGTGTTCATGCCCGAGGGTGTGACGCTTCGCTGTTTTCATCGGCACTTCGGCCACAGCGCAGCTCGACCGTTTTCGACACACCACATCTTTTCGCCTGACTGTCATGCTCGGATCGAGACGTATGGGTTCTTCACGCATTGTCACCCGAGTTCGCGGTGGAACCTGGTTCACCCGCAACTACTTCCTGGGCCGGGCAGCGGTCCGTACGACCAGGTGCCTCACATCGTGGAGCATCTGCGTCGGATGTTCCAGGAAGACATGCCCCCTTCGGTTGCTCGGGATATCACCGAGTACAACAGCGAGTTCCCGAGCATTCGGGATGACTCAGAAAATGAGGGGAAACGAGTCCAGTGTCTTCGTCGTCTGATGAAGCTGGGAGTCGTTCGTCATTACCTTCCGAGTCCTGCGGATCTCGTGCTTTTGCTTCTTGTGTTTTCGGAGCTTGGCATCGACAACCCGCTCAAGAATCGGCGCGTGATGACAAATCACTTCGTCCATTCTGAAAGGGGTGGCATGGTGACCGTCGGTCCGTTCGTCGAATTCCATGACAGTTTTTCGTCCGATGCTGGAATCGACATTACTTGGGCGCGTAGTCAGCGTGAAGACAAACTGACATCGCTCGGGCTTCTGTTCTTCTGGCATGGTTCGCCGGCGAACTGCAGGTGTACCAACCACTGCTGATCAGCTTCTATAACTGTTTCTACAGCGCACACCCTTTGTTTGGTGGGCGCTTTTCGTTTGTGATCGACGCTTATTTGTGTGAGTTGTTTGATGAGTTGCTTGGTAAGTCGCGGTGAGTTACTTAGATTCCCGACTTACGAAAATTATTTCAAATCAATTTCTTGGAGGAATGTTGTGATTTCTTCGGCGTCGAGGCGGCGGTATTCACTTTCCTGTAGGCCACTGAGGCTCACGTTTTGCACGCGTGTGCAGATCATCGAATCAACTTCTTGGAACAGGGCGACACACATGCGACGCACCTGATGTTTGAACTGTTCGCGCACGGTGATGCGGAATTTGTGTTCGCTCATGATTTCCACGATGCATGGCTTGGTCGGTTCTGTTTCGCCTTCGACAAGTACACCCGCTTCCATTTTTTGTTTGAAGTTTCCGCGGAGTTTTTCTTTTGTTGTGACGGTGTACTCTTTTTCTGGACTGAACGCTGGGTCAGACATGCGACCACCGACGCGTCGATCGTTTGTGAGAATGATGAGTCCGTGAGATTGCTTGTCGAGTCGGCTTACCGGAAATACGTTTTCTTTATTCAAATGAAGCGGAAGAATTTTTGTTATTTCGATTTCGCCGCGGCCAGGGGAGTGAGTGACGATGTCTACTGGTTTGTGAAATGTGTAGTAGGTATGTGTGGTGTGAGCGCGCTTGCCACGAACTTCGACCTCGTCATTTTCATTAATGAGCTGGCCAAGGACAGCGGGTTTGCCGTTTACAAAGACAAGTCTTTTCTCAATGAGCTCGTCTGCGCCACGGCGTGTCGAAACACCCTCGCGAGCGAGGTATTTGTTGACACGCATGGGGAAAAGAGGTTTGATCTCAGAATTCTGAGGAGTATTTTTTTCGGGTTGTTTTTGAATGGGTTTTTTCATGAGCCAAAAGTATAACATAGTTATTGACAAAATCAATATTTTTAAGTATTCTTTTTTTGCTATGACCATTCTGGTCTGGCCCCATCGTCGCGGGTTGTGACGAAAACAAAAGGAGACTGTCATATGAGGACGGGTAAGTCTGTCGGCGCCGACGGTCCGAAGAGTCCGAAAGTTCAGAAGCTGGATGCCTTGTTGCTCGGTAACTTGCACGGCAAGGTCCGCGAGCTAATTGACCGGATCGAGAGAGGGTCGGTCAACCCCCAGTGGGCAGTAAACGAGCTCCAGTGCGTGATCGAGGGCCAGAAACGGGTTCTCGCCAAGAAGTGGAAAGAGTACAATGGTGATTTCTTCCTCACAGTCAGGAGTGACGGCACCAGCGGTGAAGGATGGATCAGGCGACTCGAACAAGGAAAAAAGTATTTGTGCGAGGAGTCGAAGCGCATTCTTCGCGGCCCAGACTTTCAGGCGACAAATGGCAAAGAGATCCAGGTTGTCATTGTTCCAGCGGAACTGTTTTGGTTGTACGGCGCTGCTGCTACTCTAGAGAGTTGTGGACATTCTCATTTTCTTGAGTACGCAAAGCGTCGTTCATTCAAGAACGCAAGCCTGGAAACGGCGTGTCTGGTGAGAGAGCTTCTCTCCGATAACGACATGGAAGTAGATATGGGTCTTAGGTCAATCAGCGTTCTTCCGTGTTACAAAAGAAATGACGATGCAGATCTGGGCCTTTTTCAGATCAGAGTTCCCAGTGAACCCAATAATACAGAACTCAACAGTGTGCAAGTTTATGGAGTTTGGGGAAGCGCGAGTTTGACCTTTCCCGCCCTTCAGGCCGTCATGTTCGAAGTTCCTTCCAAGTGATTTGTTCCCCCAAGCCCCACCGAAAGGTTGGGCTTTTTCTTTTGCAAAATTTGCGAATCGTGTTACTATTTTGCGGCCGCGAGGCATTTTTATTTTTGCCCAAACTATCTAAATTCGGCTCAACTTTAAACCAACCACTATGGAAATCCGAAACATCGCTATCATCGCTCACGTCGACCACGGCAAAACTACTTTGACCGATGCTTTGATGCGTCAGAACTCAGTTTTGAACGAAGGTGTTTCTATGGATTCGAATGATCTTGAGCGCGAGCGCGGCATTACTATTTATGCCAAGAACACCTCGATTTCATATAAAGGAACAAAGATCAATATCGTCGACACACCAGGCCATGCCGACTTCGGCTCAGAAGTTGAACGCGTGCTTCGCTCGATCGACTCTGTGCTCCTTGTTGTCGATGCTCAGGAAGGCCCGATGCCGCAGACTCGTTTCGTTTTGAAAAAGTCGCTTGAGCTTGGTTTGAAGCCAATCGTTGTCATCAACAAAATCGACAAAAAAGCTGCTGATGTGAAAAAGTGTGAAGACGAAGTACTCGGTCTTTTCCTCGAGCTCGGTGCGAGCGACGCCCAGGCAGAATTCCCTGTGGTGTACGCGATCGGTCGCGATGGCACTGCAAAACGAAAGATGGAAGACGAAATGGTAAACCTTAACCCGCTCGTTGATGTGATTTTGGAACACGTGAAGCCAGCATCGTCTCCGGAGGCTACAGCGAAGCCGCTCATGATGCAGCCGTTCAACCTCGGGTATGACAACTTCATCGGCCGTCTTGCTGTTGGTCGTATGTATGAAGGCGTAATCAAAGCAGGGCAAAATGTGTTTGTAAAAAAGCCTGATGGCAAAACTATTTCTGGAAAAATCACTAAGGTTTTCATTTTTGACGGTTTGGTAAAGAAAGATGTGCCAGAAGCTGTAGCGGGTGATATTGTGATGATCGCAGGTCTTCCAGATATTTATATCGGTGACACAGTCACCACTGAGGAAAACGCAACCCCACTTCCTGCGATTGCGATCGACGAACCAACCATTACCCTCAACTTTTTGGTAAACAATTCTCCATTTGCAGGTAAAGAAGGAAAATTCGTAACATCACGACAGATTCGTGACTATCTCGAACGCGAGCTCGAAGTGAATGTCGGTCTCAAAGTCGAGTTTGGTTCTGGTGATGTGTTCAAGGTCATGGCACGCGGTGAGCTTCATGTAGAAATTTTGCTCGAAAATATGCGTCGTGCTGGATTTGAGCTACAGGTTTCAGAACCGCAGGTTATTATCCGTGAAGAAAACGGTGTAAAAACCGAGCCGTACGAAGAAGTTGTTATTGATATTCCAAGCATCTACCAGGGTGCAATCATCGACCGTCTCGGTATGAAAGGTTTCATCATGACAAACCTTCTTGTGCACGGTGACCAGGTTCGTCTTCTTTTTGAAGGCCCGACACGCGGTCTTCTTGGTTATCGAAATCAGTTTGTTATTGATACAAAAGGTGAGGGAATTTTCTCTTCTCATTTCATTGGCTTCAAGCCGTACGCTGGCGAAATCCGCAAACGTCACGTTGGTGCGATGGTTTCTATGGCAACTGGCAAAGCGCTTGCATTCTCACTTTGGAATTTGCAGGAACGCGGCGAGCTCTACATCGGTCCGAGCGCAGAAGTGTACGAAGGTATGGTGATCGGCAACACATCAAAAGGCGAGGAAATGTATGTGAATCCAACCAAAGGCAAACAGCTCACCAATATGCGTGCATCTGGTTCTGATGAGTCAATCGACTTGGTGAAGCCGTTTGATATCACTATCGGTCGTGGTCTTGAAATTATCGGCAGCGACGAATATCTCGAAATCACTCCAAAAAGCATTCGTCTTCGCAAACAACTTTTGACAGAGAACGAACGCGCGAAAGCAAAGCGCGGATAGGGCGGGTTTCTTATGGGCTTATAAAAATAAATCAGTCAAACTAATAAAAGAAAAACCCCGCGTCGCTCGCGGGGTTTGTGTTTGTATGATCCCGTAGATCAGGTATGGATTCCGCAGAAGATTCGGAGTAGTCTTTGTGCCTCTTGCATTTCCTCATTGCGAGCTTTTGCGGCTGCAACGTGCTGCTTGTCCTCGTAGTATGCAGCGTAGGGGTCCAACAGGTTCATGTTGTGTTGTCGGAGCAGTTGATTTTTGTAACTAATGATCTCGGTGAGCGCCATCGCAACATCGTGCTGTGACGGGTGACCGCTCATTGGTGAAAAGAGCGCAGGAACGGTGAGGTATAGTTTTTTGTAGTCTTCGTTGAAAGCCACAAACCTGCGGTCGCTCGTGAAGAGGTACCAGCAAGCGATTGAAGTCACGCCCAAACCGACAATCATGATTGCTTGCCAGGCGGCGTCGTTGTGCTGAGCGATGTCGGACATGAGCCCCCACATACCAGATGCACTTACGAACAAACAGAAGATCCCAACCCACAGCACATAGCACCACAGTTTCCACGCCGCCCTGGACTTGATGAGGTCCTCGGCCGTGGTGTCATGCGCTAATGCCCAGCTGGACAAAAGAGCATGTCCCGCATTGTTCACATTCCTTGTCGTTAGCAGAGTATTCATTTCACACCCTTTCTTCTTTGTAAGAGGAGCAATCTGAAAATAATCTATAACAATTTTGAATATTGTCAATTATAAAAACCCCGCGATCAACGCGGGGTTCGGGTTACGAAATCTTGTGTACTTTTGGGGTGAACATGATCTGAGCAACCTGCAGGCATTTTATTTCATACAGGTTTCTTTCGAATCGGGGCTTGAGTTCGTCTCCTTTTTTGGGTGATTCTTCTGATTTTCCAGAGATTCTGAAATACTCACTCTGGATTCTGATTTCCTCATCTTCCAAATCCTGGAGCCTTGTCGTGATTTGCTTTGCAAGCGATCGAGGACCATCTTCAAGGTCGGGACGGCTGTCGAGTGAGCTGGTGAGTCTGCTCCAGTCTTCGTTGAAGATGCGTTCTGGGTCGTAGTGGTATGAGACCAATGCAGAGCAGAAGAGCAAACCTATTGCCGCAAATACGCAGAATACACATACCAGGACCACTGCCCATAATGCGGGATTGTAGTGATGTATCAGCAAAGGGGAGAAAATACTGGCGATGATAAGCATGGCGCCAGAGGCAAAAACGCCATGACACCACCGAGAGTAGAGCTCGTCTTCATAAAGCACCGTGTTGGAACTGTAGCCTCTGAACCAACACCAACACTCGAAGATTTCACAATTAATCTGACCGGACTCGACGCGTTTTCTGAGAGACATGATTCCTCCTTGTAAAGTTCGTACAATTCTTGCGTGAATATATCTCACACGCACACTCTGGTCAATATTGTCTAAAAATCAAAAAAAACATTTCAAAATAAACCCGGCATGAAAAAACCGCCAAGCATTATGGCTTGGCGGTCTGTGGTTCTGTCCACGAACTCTTCTCGTTCAGGTATGACTCGAGGCTGTCGAGCAGAAAGAACTCTTTTGCAAGTACGTAGACTGTTTCAAGGTCGTCGACTGCCTCATTTCGCAATTTCTTGTAGTGTCTCTGCAATCTCCGGTCCTCAAGTTTGCTTAGTAGGTGATCGAGGTGCCTTACGTAGGCTGCTTGTCCGCGAATGTAGCTCGTGACTTGCTCCTCGATCTGCTCGGAGTCAGCAATATCTGCGATGCTCTCAACTGACCCCGTTTTGATTTTCAGCTCGATGAGCTGGTTCCGTCGTGCATGCATGTTTTGATCATGGGTGCGACGGGACAGTATCTGCGGTGCGTCTGGGAGGGCTTTTGCAAGCACCGCCCAAACAAATCGTGTGAGCGCTGCTTTCATATGCCTCCTTTCGGTTTGTTGCGGACTCAACTAGTCGGCCGGGTGACACTGCGTTTCGTCTTTGGGGTGTTTTTGCTTCACAAAGCCTGGGTGCTTCTGCACCACCTCTGCGGCTCCAAAGTTGCCTGTGGTGTCATCGCATCCGATCTCTTTTGCAAAGATCTCTTGGTGTTTGGCGCTGACGCTGACTTCCTCAAAGAACCGTTCCGCCCAGAATTCGCCGAGAAGATCAATGATGTCTGTCTCGGAGAAGGGCCCACAGTTCTTGAGTGCGAGCGCCGCCGCTGCGCCCAGGACGCTGTCATGGTCCTGTGCTGCGCTGGGGTGGTCCCGCAGGAATTGCCTAATGTTTCCAAGACAGTAATTGCCGTTCTGCATATGCTGACTCCTTTTGTAAGGTGCGATTTCTAACAAAAATATACATTGAATATTTGCATACGTCAAATTCATAGAATTACAAAAGAAAACCGCCCAACGACTTTGGTCGTGGACGGTCTGGGGTCATCACTAACGATGCACTGGTTTTGCTTTCATAACATTCGGCGCTTTGTCGCCAGAGTAGACCTTTGTTCTGCTCTTCGGGTGTTTCTGGAAAAGCTGAAAGGTCCACACGGTGCGTCCATTGCCGTGGATGTCACAGAGCACGCGGTAGCCGGTCCAGTCGCCCGGGTTCTTTGGGCTAACGCCGAATAGTTCCTTGATGAATGACATCACCACTTCGTCAGTGGTTGCTTTGTTGCGCAGCCACATATGAAGCAGGTCTCTGCTGAAACCCCCGTACTTTTTGATACAGTCATCTAGCTTTTTCGGGTCTCCTTCATAGACACGGTCACTAAACCTCGCCCCCGGCAAGTCATCCTTCAGGGTGTACTTGTCAGGGAAGTTGTACTGCCGAATGAGCATGAAGGATGCGTTGCCGTAACTCCATATCTGACTACTATCAAACGGGTTGGCTGGATCGACTCGGAGTCTGCGATGCACGACTTCGTAGTTCATAGATTCTCCCTTTTGTTTGAGGTTCTGGTCTGTAAACAAAATAACACAGAAAAGTTTATTGTCAATCACAACATTGAAAAAAGAAAAACCGCACCTCGGGGTGCGGTTTCAGTGAACAGGCTCAGTGATTTTTTTCTTCTGCGAGTTTGAGACCAGCAGTTTTGAGCATGCGCTCAGTTGCTTCAACAGAACCGCGACCGAAGTTTCTACGTTGCCCCATCAGTGATCCTGGGGTTTCCTTAATTAGGTCCCCAACAGTCCTGAGTTCGAATGTTCCAGACGCACCGGGGTCAAGATGGCCATACATCAATGCCCCTTTAATTCGAGTTACTGTTGCCTCTGGAACTTGAGCGTGTACTCCTCGTTCGTTGGTAAAAAAACTCCGGATACTTGTTTTGAGTGGGGGTTGGGGGCCAGCAGAGATATTCTCGATAGGAACCTTTGTAGTGGTGATTCTGAGAGTGCACTCGATTCTCTGATGTTCACTAATCAATCCTTGCTTGATCGCCCATCGAGTGTGTGCCTTTCCAGCTTGGATAGCTCTCGCCTTCAGTTCTTTGTTCTTTTTTGCCAAGAGTATTCTCCTGTAACCTGAGGTTGCTTGTGGTTTGTTTAGTACACTCTGAACAGAGAATAAAACAAATTACCGACAAGGTCAAGGTTTGGCTACCTCACTTATCTTATATATAATCTCATTACGCCAACGACCCGGGTGACGCCGGCGAGGTAAGTGAGTTAATGAAGTAAAAATCAGGGTGGCACCGCGACGAGATCGCCCCTGCGAATTTATTCTAGTAATAAATTTGGAGGGGCGTTTTTGTTTCTCCAAAAAAATATATGAAACGAACACATATCAAAGAACTCGCAAGCATGGTCGGTCAGGAAGTTGTAATCAAAGGTTGGGTCGACATTCGTCGAGACCACGGCAAGCTGATTTTCATCGATCTTCGCGACGGCAGTGGCAAGGTACAAATGGTTGCGTTGCCGAACCACAAAGAAGCTCATGAACTCGCGGGCACAGTCCGCACCGAGTGGGTTTTGGAAGTGTCAGGAAAGGTGAATGCTCGTCCGGAAAAAATGGTTAAAAAAGATGAGCCGAACGGCGCGGTTGAAATCGAAATCACTGGCATCGTTGTACTCAACAAAGCCGAAACTCCTCCGTTCGATGTTTCAAGCGACGGTCGTGAGATCGGCGAGGATGTGCGTCTCAAGTATCGCTACATCGATCTTCGTCGTCCACGCATGCAGGCAAACATTCGCAATCGTCACAAGGCGATGCATTTTGCGCGCGACTTTTATACCAAAGAAGGCTTCATCGAAGTCGAAACACCGATGATGACCAAGTCGACACCGGAAGGTTCTCGCGACTACATCGTGCCATCACGTCTTGAGAACGGAAAGTTCTACGCGCTTCCGCAGTCGCCCCAGCAATACAAGCAGCTTCTTATGTCTGCTGGTTTCGAGCGCTACTTCCAGATCGCGCGTTGTTTCCGCGACGAAGATACTCGTGGTGACCGCCAGCCAGAATTCACTCAGATCGATCTTGAAATGAGTTTCGTCGAGCAAGAAGATGTGATGGATGTGAACGAACGAATGGTCACTGCACTTGTCCGCGCCCTTTATCCAGAAAAGCGAATTCAGCAAACTCCGTTTCCACGCCTGACATACAAAGAGGCGATGGAGAAATATAATTCTGACAAGCCTGACCTCCGCGAAGACAAAAATGATCCGAACCTACTCGCGTTTTGTTGGGTTGTTGATTTTCCATTTTTTGAAAAGACCGAAGAAGAGAAGCCTGGCAGTGGTCAGGGCACAAGCGGCTGGACATTCACTCACAATCCTTTTTCAGCACCAAAGCCAGAACACATGGCTGACCTCATGGAAAAGAAAAACATCGGCGACATTCTCACTACTCAGTACGACCTTGCAATGAACGGTTCAGAAGTCGCTGGTGGCAGTATTCGAAACCACAACCCCGAGGCGCTCAAAAAAGTTTTTGAAATCATGGGTTACCCAGAAGAGCGCATTGAGAAAAATTTCGGTCACATGCTCAAGGCACTTGGTTCCGGCACACCTCCGCACGGCGGCATCGCATTCGGTTTCGATCGTCTCATCATGCTTCTTCAGAACGAACCAAATATTCGCGAGGTTATTGCATTTGCAAAAACAGGCGAAGGCAAAGATCTCATGATGGAATCACCGTCAGAAGTCGAACCAGGCCAGCTCCGTGAGTTGGGGATTGAGATTAAGAAAAAAAAGTAGGTTCGAAGAAAATTTGCTAAAAATTTTAAAAGAAAAAACCACCCAGCAAAACTGGGTGGTTTGTGTTCAATTTGACCTGACAGTACTCACACGAGGGGATGATGTTCCGGGCAGATGTCTCGTGAAAGGTCCGCACAGGCACGGTCTTTTGTTGCAGTGCCGACAGTTGCCTGCATATCGGTGCTCGAGTTCGGTGTCGAGATCGACCTCGAGAAGATTGCAGATCGAGAAGATCCAAGCAAAGATGTCCGCGAATTCCAAACTCATGTTCTCACGAAGTTGTACGAGAGTAATACGCGGATCACCAGACAGGTTAAAGTGTGCGTTTTCTGCTTCGAAGACTTCTTCGATAAGTCGGCTTCGAGCGTCCAGGATACCGCGTTCTCGATTGTTCTTTCCATACATCCGTTCGAGGCTGGTGCACCAGTCTGTGACTGACCAGTTCATGTATGCGGGGTGTGTTGAGTGCGCGCCGGGTACGCCAAGCATCGAAGAATCAGTGTTGAATTGCTGGTCTGAGGTTCTTACTTTGCTACAAACACATGGATTCGTCTTGCAGTACGCACAACTGTTTCCGGGGTATTTGAGTGCAAGCGCAGCAACAATCGGCAAGTTCTCAAAGCTGTCTGCATAGGCGCATGCTCTTGCGAACAAGCTCGCCATCGCCTTAGTAAGCACCACTTTGTCCTTCTCACCTTTACGGATAAGTCTCTGTAGATACAAGCAAGCATCATTCAAAAAATCTGCGCGCCTGCTGCCTTGCATGTACATTGCATTACGGTACCCATACAATTCCCGAAGTTCGCCAAATCGATCCGTAAGAGTCTTGGTGGCCATGATCTTCTCCTTTGTGACTTTTGCAAAAACAATCTGCAGGGGATAATACGTGTTTTTAAAAGAAAAAACCACATGTAATACCACTGAATATCACACTTGACAAGTGAAAACTTTTCGTTTATTATGTCCAACGTAACAAATCTCATAGTTATCCGTTTCCGAGGAGCTCGGTTGAGCTCAGATTAGAAATCTCGACAAAACGGCTAAGTACAGGCCTCAATCTGACTTAGAACGCGAGATTAAGCAAAAGGCTAGTTGCAGGTGTTTATACGCCGTGCCTTTATATTCCCAAAATGGATAAAAATTCAAATCAAAAAAGTCAAAGTAATCAAGGTCACGGGGGTCAGTCTCGTGGTGGTTTTGCTCGACGTCGTTTTTCTTCACCTGGCGGCAGTGCGCAAGGTGGTTTTGGTGGCAAGCCAAAGTTTGGCCGACCATCATTTGGTGGTCGCTCACGTCCATCGTTCGGTGGTGCTGGCTCGTTCGGTTCACGCGGCGCTGGTGGTCCTGGTGGATACAGCGGTCACGGTGGATACGCACGCAGCCGTGGTGGCAGTCGCCACATGGGTGAGCGCATCGACTTTGCTAAATTTGTAAACAAAGCGGTAATCACAGAGGAGGTTGAACATTTCAAACCAGAACATCAGTTCGCGGATTTTGCTGTTGAGCCTGCACTTTCTGCTGCGGTCAAAGCACGCGGATATGTGTTGCCAACCCCGATTCAGGATCGCGCAATCCCACACGTACTCAAAAACATAGACGTTGTTGGTATTGCAAACACTGGTACCGGAAAAACCGCTGCATTTCTTATTCCATCTATCAACAAAGTTCTCAAAAATCCAAAAGAGCAAATTCTTATCGTTGTTCCGACTCGAGAACTTGCGATTCAGATCGAAACCGAGCTTCAGCAAATCGTAAAAGATCTCAAGATCTATTCTGTCTGCTGTGTTGGTGGTGCGCCGATCGGTCGCCAGATCTCACAGCTTCGATATCAGTACAATTTTATTATCGGTACACCGGGTCGCCTCAAGGATCTCGTTGATCGTAAACTCATCAAGCTTGAAGAGTTCAAAACATTCGTACTCGACGAGGCCGACCGTATGCTCGACATGGGTTTCGTGAACGATATGCGTTTCATCGCTGAGCGTATGCCGAAGGATCATCAGACTCTTTTCTTTTCAGCTACACTTTCACAGGAAATCGAGAAGCTTATCAAAGACTTCCTTCGTGATCCTGTGCGTATTTCTGTAAAAACTGGCGACACCGCAAAGAACGTCGACCAAGACATTGTGAAAGTTGAAGCGGGCAAAAACAAGCTCGATATTCTTCATGAGCTCTTGAATCAAAAAGAGTTTAGTAAAGTTCTTATCTTCGGTCGCACAAAGCATGGTGTAGAAAAACTTTCTCGCATGCTCGCCGAACGTGGCTTCAAAGCAGAATCGATTCACGGAGACAAAAATCATTCAAAGCGCCAGCAGGCTCTCACTTCATTCAAAGTTAACAAATCACAGATTCTCGTGGCTACAGACGTAGCGGCGCGTGGTATCGACATTGCCGATGTTACGCATGTCATCAACTACGACATTCCTGCTACGTACGACGACTACGTGCACCGCATTGGCCGAACAGGTCGTGGAAATAAGAAAGGTAAAGCGCTTACATTTATCGAAACCGGTAGCCGCGGTGGCGCTGGTGGAATGGGAGGCGGCGCTGGCCGAGCAGGCGGCGCAGGATACGGTCGAAAACGTTTTTAAACACATCCGGCTTTATTTCATTATTAAATAATAAAAATATATTGCGAAAAACCATGGAAAAGGAATTTCTTCAGGAAATGAAAAAAACTAAGAAAAAGGTCATGCCAGGAAGCGGCAAATGGATCGAAAAGCCAAGTCGCTCAACAATCCTCTCATGTCCAATCTGCAAGGGTAAGTACATCAAGACCCGCCCTCAGCAGTCGATGTGCGTTCAGTGCCTTGTTCGCTCGATCGGTCGTCGATAAAAAACACCCACACCGGGTGTTTTTTGTTGCCTCGCTTGTATTTTTTATAAAAGGCCTCACAATATCAGTAGGAATAACTTATTAATAATGATGCAAAACGCCATGAATAAAAAAACTATTGTTGCGATCGTCGTGCTCGCAGTCGCTGTGGTCGGTCTCACTGCGTACTGGCAATTTTTCAGCGGTAGCGGTACTCCACAGCCAGCCCAAGTGATCAATAGTTTGGAGCCAGCTGCAGAGCCGCGCATTATCACTGCACTCCATCAGTTTTCAAAAGGCAAACATATCATCGCTGGCGAAGTAGAACTGCCAACGCCATGCCACATCTCGAACCAGAATGTGACCTTTACGAGCGTTGATCCAGAAATAATCAAGATCGACTTTGTGACTACCACAAAGGATGAATCACTCTGTGCACAAGTTCTCACTTCTACACGATACAAGATCAACATTCCTGCATCAGAAGGTGCGACGTTTACTGCAACATGGAACGGCGAACCAGCAACACTCAATCTCGTACCAGTTTCAGCCGGTGAAAGTCTCGAGAATTTCGATGTCTTTATAAAGGGATAATGGGCACAGCGACCAAAATTGCCGTTTTGGGCGGTGGATGCTTTTGGTGCACGGAAGCTGTTTTCAAATCACTAGCAGGTGTTGAGTCTGTCACTCCGGGCTATGCGGGAGGTTCTGCAGAGTCAGCAAAATACGAACTTGTCTCGAACGGTGACACCGGCCATGCCGAAGTGATTCAGATTGTCTATGACCCTGCGGTGATTTCTTTTGAAACACTTCTTACGGTGTTTTTTGCATCTCATGATCCGAGCACGATTAACCGCCAAGGGAACGACGTTGGTAGTCAGTATCGCTCGGCTATTTTTTATGCCAATGAAGACCAAAAGAATGCTGCGCTTGCATTCATTGCCGAACTCAATGCATCGAGCCCAGAGGGAAAGCCGATTGTTACAGAAGTCGTGCCGCTCGATATGTTTTACCCTGCGGAAAACTATCATCAGAACTACTACGCAAACAATCCTGAGCAGGCGTATTGTCAGATTGTAATCAATCCAAAATTACAAAAAATTCAGGAAAAATTTGCAGAGTTGTTGAAGGGCAATTGAAATGTATTAACGTGATGTATTAACGGATAATTGAAATACGTATGAATGAACAAGCAAAACAGTCAGTTCCTGAAACAGAGGCAGAATGGAAGTCGCGTCTCACGCCGGAGCAGTATGCAGTACTTCGTGAAAAGGGAACTGAGCGACCGTTCAGTGGTGAGCTTTTGAATGAAAAACGATCGGGCGACTACAGCTGTGTTGCTTGCGGTCAGGCATTGTTCACTTCTGACAAGAAGTTTGACTCGGGCACAGGCTGGCCAAGCTTTGATGAAGCGATACCAGGCTCGGTGAAGTTCGAGCACGACACCAAGTACGGTATGAACCGCACTGAGGTTCTTTGTTCGCGATGTGGTTCGCACCTCGGGCATGTCTTCGACGACGGCCCGACACAGACTGGCAAGCGCTTTTGTCTCAACTCAGTATGTCTCGGGTTCGAAGAAGCCGATGGTAAAGAAAGTCAGGCTAAAAAAGAATAAAGCCGACAAACGCTATATATAGTGCAAACAGAATCGATCCTTCTCCAAGGTCGATTTTTCCTTTTGATCGGCTGAAGATCATGAACAGAATTGCCGCAATGAACAAAAATATGCGGCTACTGAGTGCGAATTCAAAGTTCACTGTGGTGATCGGGTGGATGAGTGCGACCACACCGAGCACGATCGTTGCAGGGAAGATCACCGAGCCCATGAGGTTGCCGATGATGAGTTGTGTTTCGCGCTTGCGTGAAGAGGCGATAGCAAAATAAATCTCCGGCAAGGCGTTACTGAGTCCAGTGATCAAAAGTCCGACGAGCATCACGGGTACACCGACACGGTCGGCGAGAAACGACGCCGAGTACACGATACCGATTGAGCCGAGTACGAGCATACCGAGCCCAGCGACAACGAGTAGCGTGTCTTTCATATTTGCCTTGAGCTTGTTCACGGGTGACAAGCTGGGGCCCGACACGCTTGCATATACTTTGCTGAACAAATTTTGCTTTTTCACGAGCCAGATCACGTACATGAAAAAGAAGCCGATCAGTACGATGCCGTCAGTGCGCGAAAGCGTGCCATCAAAAATAAAAAGAACGGGGAGAATCGCTGCGCACATAGTGAACACTGCAGTCGACTGCACGGTTTGTCCGCCCGTTTCGATTTCCTTTTTCGGAGCAAAAATAATTGCCACAAGCACAGCGAGTGTCATGGCCACGAAGTTGTTACCGAACACGTCGCCGAGAGAAAGCTCGGGAATTCCCTGACTAGCAGAGGTGAGGCCGACAAAAAGATTCGGCAACGAAGACGCCGCCGCCATTACAAAGAATCCGACGACAAACTCGCGCACACCGAGTGCTTTGGACAGCCGCATGAGACTGCCGATCACCCATTCGCCCGACTTGTGCATGAGCCAGACCGAGCTGCCAAATATGAGACTGTACATGAGCCAAATCACGATGATATTTTACCATGCATCATGCTAGGATATTGTGATGAGGAAACTTCTCCGGTACGCGTTCTACACTGCTTTGCTTGTTGCGTGTGCGCTTCTGGCAATCAACCTCTTTGTCTACCACGTTGGAAGCAAATATATTGTCGATGAACAGAGTCTCGCAGATCTCGTGCAGTCAGAAGAAGATGCGTCGGGAGCCACCGCTCTTTTGCTCGGTGCCAGTGTGTATAGCGACGGTCGATTGTCGCCACTTCTCGAGGAGCGTGCCAAGCGGGCGATCGAACTATATGAGTCTCATATGGTGAAAACTATTTTGGTAAGCGGGGACAGTAGGAGTAAGCAGTACAACGAAGTTGAGCCGATACGAGAGTATTTGCTCGACGCTGGTGTACCGTCTGCAGATATTTTGCTTGACTATGCCGGCTACAACACATTTGAAAGCGTGCGCCGAGCGCAGGAGGAGTTTGGCATTACCGAGCTTGTGGTGGTGACCCAGAGGTTTCACTTGCCGCGAGCGTTGTTTGTGGCGCAAGGTTTGGGTGTTGCTGCGCGTGGTGTGCCGGCAGCATCTGGGCAGGTGAGTTTCAAAAACTATTTCCGCGAATTCTTCGCCGTCCCCAAAACATTTTGGGAGGTGGGGGTTGAGGGTGGGATTACTTTCTAGGCAATATTTTTTTTCGAGGTATAATAAGCATACTATGCATTTTGGTGAGCACTTGATGATTGACGGCTACGGCGGTTCTTTCGAAAAATTAAATGATAAAGAGAGAATTCTAGACTTCTTAGATAGTCTAGTTAAACGTCTTGAGATGAGAAAATTGGCTGAGCCAGAGATATATCTCGCTCCAGACAATCACATTAAAGATCCGGGTGGTTGGAGTGCTTTTGTGGTCATTGCGGAAAGTCATATAAGTATTCATACATTCCCACAAAAAAGATTCTTGAGTGCTGACGTCTATACCTGCAGAAATGGTTTAGATCGACAACTCGTCACCGAACTTTTTAAAGAAGCCTTTGAGCTCGGAGAAATTGAAGAGAACTTTGTTATCCGAGGTAAGAATTACTCTCTAATAAAGTAACTCCCATGACAACAATGATGTCTTTTGTCGGCTATACTGCTTCTATCATCCTTGTTGTTGGGCTCATTATCTACCTCCGTGCAATTTTAAAAGGTAAGGTTACTTCCAATAGAGTTACTTGGGGTGTCTGGACCCTTGTTAATTTACTTTTTGTTTCAAGTTATTACACCTCTGTGGGTTTGGTTTCTAGTATGTGGGTGGGTCTCGCGTATGTTTTTGGAACAGCGATGATCTTTATCTTTTTGATGCGCTATGGAAAGGAGGGGTACTGGACCTGGGTAGAGACAACATCTATTACTGCAGTTATAGCGATTTCTGTTGTCTGGTTCGTAACGCGTTCACCCTTTGCGGTTCTTATACTCACCCTTTGTATTGATGTTTTGGGAGCGATACCGTTGTTTGTTGCATTATGGAAAAATCCGCGTGCTGACTATGGGCCTGCATGGTACCTAGGATTTTTGGCAAATTTTCTTAATCTTTTGGCAATAGAGAAGTGGGATTATGTCAACGCAATTTACCCACTCTATTTGACAGTACTTACGCTTATTGTTTCCACTCTGATATTTAGAGGAAGATTTCTCGGGAGTAATAAATAGTTGAAGATTATGACCTCTACTATTCCAAAATTTCCTGAATTTAAAAAATTGGAATCTACTGATAAACAGGAGATAGAGAAAATGACTTCAAATTTCCCTCCTTATTCCGATTTTAATTTTGTTAGTATGTGGTCTTGGAATACGTTGGGAATGACCGAAATCTCAAAACTGAATGGTAATCTGGTAGTAAAATTTACTGACTACCTTACCACTAAGCCCTTCTATTCATTTCTTGGAAACAACAACGTTAATGACACAGCCCGCAAACTTCTTGATTTGTCTGTTGAGCAGGGGTTAGAGCCAATACTCAAATTGATCCCGGAGGACTCAACTGTAGGAATGGATGCAGATCTGCTTATTGTTCAGGAAAGTCGAGATCATTTTGATTACATTCTAGATAACGAAATTTTAAAGGATTTTAGTGGTCCAAAGCTGAACGATCATGCAAGTTTTAAAAGAAGATTTATTGAGGCGCTCGGCGGTGGAGTTGTGACGGTGGTTATGGATATTAATGATCCATTGAGTCGACAGGGTGTTGTTGCACTAAATGAAACATGGGTAAAGAATAAGACCGATGAGAAAAAAAATGTTTTTCCCGAAATTGAGTTTGCGGCGATAAAAAACTTTTTTAGATTGGAAAAGGATGTGAATCGTTTTATTTTAAGTTGCGTTTTCTATAAAAAGGAAATGATAGCATTTACTATCGATGAATTGCTAAAGGATGGATATAGCGTAAGACATTTTATGAAGGCCAACTCAGCTTTCAAGGGCATATATTCTTACCTTATAAGCTCAAGTGCAGAGGTACTTTTTCATCGCGGTTATAATCGAACAAATATTGAGCAGGATTTGGGTTTAATGAACCTAAGGCAGTCTAAAAAGTCATTTCAGCCCGTTAGTTTTTTGAAAAAATATACTGTGGAATACAACAAAAAGTAAAAGTTTGTCGTGTTATGATTTAGATACTGCTAAGTCAATCCTCAACAATGGAACATATAGAAACGGGCAAGGATGGTAAGAAATTAAAATCAATGCTGTTTTTGTTTTTTTTGGTTCTGTTTGGTTTTTTGGTTGCATTCCATAATTTTGATAGATATTTTCTTTTGAAGGATTATCCTGTTTCTGCTCTCACGCCATGTGATCCAAGTTTGCATTCATGTTTCGAAATCGATCAAGAGCTTGCGTTTTTCCCGACACAGACTGGGCCCTATGCAAAAGTCACCGTTAATGCAGCTATAGCACCTGCATGTTTAGATGAACACAATTGTGGAAATTTTTACTGTGAAAAATTTATTGATGGAGGTAAGGACTGTGAGGTTATTTATTGTACAAGCCAAAACATCGAGGATGGTGAGTCATGTGTGGGAAATGAAAAAATAAACCCTTATGCTTACTAATTTTATAAACGTAAACTACTGTTACGATTTTCTTGTAAACCAGATTCCAATGGGGTTGCTTTTGTATTCTCATATACCCGTCGCACTTATTGCGACAATCTTTAGTTTGTATGTGTTTTTAAAATCAAAAAGTCTTCCCTCATTAATTTTGTTTGCGACATGTTCTACGTTTGCGGTATGGAGCTTCTTCGATTTAAGTGCCTGGTTTTCGTTTTTGGGTTCATCTAACACAATGTTCGTTTGGTCGTTGCTCGACTTCGTGGCGGTTACGATGTTTTTTTTGGCATATTATTTTCTCTATACATTTATTACGGGGAAGGATTTACCGGTCTGGCAAAAGGTTGGAGGTTTTCTCGTTCTTCTTCCATCGGCATACGTTGCATTTCTAGGTATTAATATTCCTGCGTATGATTTAAATTCTTGTATTGCTCTCGAGGATAAATCGGCCACAATTTACACATATTATTACGAGGCATTCATTATTTTGGTGACTTTAGGATTTGCACTAATTCAATACAGAAAAACTAAAGATAGAACAAACAAAAGTAAAATCTTATTAGCAAGTGCTGGAGTTTTGACATTCATGCTCGTGTTCTTTTCAGCAACATTTTTAGTGAGCAGATTTGCTTCAACTGACGCATCATCATATGTATATAACTACTTGATCTATGGTTTGTTTGGAATGCCGATCTTTCTTATTTACTTGGGTTATCTGATTGTTCGTTACCACGCATTCGACCTCAGAGTGTTTGCAGCTCAAGCACTTTCTGCTTCTGTCGTCGCTCTTATTGCTACTCAGTATGCGTTTTTAACTGATGCGTCGAGTTTTATCCTTAACACAGTGAGTCTTTTGCTTGCAATTATAATCAGTGTTTACTTAACAAGAAACGTGAAGCGTGAAATTGCGTTGCGAGAGGATTTGGAAATTGCGAACAAGGGTCAGGAGAGCCTTATTCATCTAATGAATCATCAGATTAAAGGCTATATCGGAAAAGATAGAAGTGTTTTTGCAGAACTTCTTACAGGTGATTATGGTGTTATTGCGGATCAGGCTAGAGATCTTATTCAGGAAGGTTTAAAGCAGTCAACCAAAGGGATTGAATATGTTCAGTCTATTCTTCGTGGTGCAAGTGCGGAAAAGGGAACACTTCCGTACGAGATGAAACGTGCAGATGTTATACCGATGGTTAATAAATTACTTTCTGAACAAAAGGAAATCGCTGAAAAGCAAAATCTCTCGTTTGAATCATCAGTTTCTGATAGTACACTCGTGCTTGATTGTGATATTTTGCAGCTCGAAGAATCGTTCAAAAATTTGATAACAAACGCGATCAAATACAATAATCCGCAAGGGAAGGTTGCTGTGAATCTTTCACAGAGGAACGGCTCACTAGTTTTTTCAGTTTCAGATACAGGTATTGGTATCCCTGATGAGGACAGATCAAGAATGTTTACTGCTGGAGGTATGGGAAAAAATTCTATTAAACACAACACCGATGCTTCAGGGTTTGGTTTGGCTTTTGTGAAGGGTGTCGTTGAGGCACATAAAGGGCGCGTTTCTTACCGATCAAACTATCCGCACAGGGGCACGACATTTACAGTTGTTTTGCCTTTGAGTAAGTAGGATTCTATTTTTTTGAAGAATTTTTTCTAGTTTCATTCCACGCTAAATCAAAAAGATCGCGTAGGGTATCAGCAATTGCCTGGTTTACAATGAAGATAGAGAACTTATCTTTTCCAGAGGCGAATTTAACTCGGTCATCATAGATACCAATACCTATATTTTTGTTTGAACTCGAGAATTTATTCTTTGGTATCAGTACAAACTCATCTGGTGATTTGTATTTCTTGTATTCCGCAACAATCTCACTATTGTTCTTTGTGTCGGGTGCAATTAAGAGCATTTTCACTCCTTCCTTTTTTCTTTTTTCAGAGTCATTTTTAATATAATCTTCTGGCACCACTGCTTTCATTTCATCAAGATTCTTGAAAATACGAAATTTTTTGCTTTTAAACGTAGAATGGTAGGACATTTTAAGCGCTTCCTCACCCTCAAAAACAATAACCTTTGGCTTATAAGCCGTCTCTTTGTGAAGAGCACGAAGTTCTGGTAGTAATTCCTCTATGTTGTTTTTGATCTTTATTGACCGGTCACTTTGTTCTTTGGCATTCTGCAAAAGCATCTCAGGTGATGCGGCAATGTAAGCTTGTACACTTTTATCTGGTGACATACTAACCAAACCCTTTTTCTTCAGGGATTCAATAACAACATAGGTTGAACTTCTGTTAATACTAGTTTTTTTTGATATTTCATTTGCTCTTGCGGCTTCAAGTTCAAGTAGGGCAAGATAAACCCGCGCTTCTTTATCACCGAGACCAAATTCGATTAGAGCTTTGTGGAGTAGCTGTTTTCCTGCGTCAACATTCATTTGATTATAAGTTTTAAACTGGTAATTGTTGTTAGTATATAACAACAAGAATGATTAATAAAGCCTAAATAAAGGGTAAATTCAAAACTAGTATGTATCAGCTTTTGACACCGGTGGTAATTAGTTTCCCGGTATTTGTTTTTTGTAGACAACAAGATAACCAGGAATAGACTTTGGATTAAGTGCCAATTATTTAATTAAAGTCTCTTTATGAACCATCTGATTAAAAAGTTACAAACTACAAACTACACTATTCTCGTATTTTTTCCCGCTCTGATTTCATTAGTTGTACCAAATAGTTTGATATATGCTTCTCCAAACATTGAGATGGTCGACGACAGTGTCTCTATAAAAGATAATGATGTAAAAGTGGTTGAGTTTGTACCAGAAGTGGACGAAGGTCATGTTGGTAATGTAGACACAGACGAAACAGGTTCAAGTGTTGATTCAGCTGGTGAAAATATTAACGAATCAGTTGAACTCGATGATGTGGAGCCCCCGATTGATTTTGTTGAAGACCCCGAGGTTGTTGATCATCAACGTATTAAATTTAATCCAAGCAAATTTGCGCAAGTAAATGAGTCAAGTGGAACATTTGATTTTGAGCTACCGCTTGATATTCCACCGGGTAGAAATGGCCTACAGCCCAATCTTGCTCTCCGTTATTCGAGCCGCGGTGATTCAGAAGGAAGTATTGTTGGATATGGTTGGTCTCTCACAATCCCTTATATTCAGCGGGTAAATCGTCGTGGCATTAACTCGATGTACAATGACTCCTATTTTACCTCATCGATTTCTGGCGAACTTGCTACTTCTACCACTGACACAACACTTCATTTCCCCAAAGTTGAGAATGGAGAGTTTGTTACTTATAAATTTGTAAACAACACCTGGACAGCAAAGGATAAAAGAGGTAACACCTATATTTATGGTTTAAATGATAATTATAGACAAACAGACCCTGCGGACAATACACGGGTTTTTAAATGGATGCTTTCTGAAGTTCGAGATGTAAATGATAACGTAATTCGATATGAGTACTATCAAGATGGATCCGGGCAGATTTATCCAGACAAAATATACTACACAGGACATGATAGTCAGGATGGAATTTTTGAAGTGGATTTCAATTTAACCTCAAACTTGGACTATGCTACAAGCTCAGTTTCAGGGTTTGTCACAGAAACAAAATACCGAGTGAATGAAATCATTGCAAAGGTAAACGGCCAGTGGGTAAAAAAATATATACTTTCCTATGTTACTCCCGCTATTCGAATAAGGTCCCTTCTCCACTCAGTTACTGAAACTGGGCGAGATGAATCAGGTACGGAAATATCCTTCCAGCCCTATGTTTTTGAATATCAGGATTCTGACATTCCGGGTTGGGTGGAGGATGTAAGTGGGTGGGTGCTGCCAGAGCCGATTATTGAATATGGCAATGGAGTAAAATCTGCCGGAAGCTTTTTCATTGAGCTTAATGGTGACGGTTTGCCAGACATTATTAGGTCCAGAACAAGTACAACTCAAAGTCCAAATGACATCAGTCGTGCATATATAAACACAGGAAATAATTGGTCATTTAGTCAAGATTGGACTAATGCCTTGAACATTGTAGCACCCTCCGGTGATAGATTTATTACCAACATAGATACAGATATGGGCTACAGGATTGTCGATGTGAATGGAGATGGGCGTGATGATATTTTAAGAAATAAACCACTTGTTTCACCAAGTAAGGCGTATATAAATAATGGAGAGGGTTGGGTAGATGATTCGGCCTGGTATCCACCAGTTCCTCTCGTTAAATCAAATGGACAGGATAACGGTGTAAGAATTTTGGATTTGAGTGGTGATGGTCTTCCAGATATTTCCTTATCTAATAATATAAACTCGAACGTTACATATACCAACACCGGGAGTGGTTGGAATCAAAATACATCGACGTGGATTGCGCCATCGTACTACATTGACACTAGCTCTTATGACATGGGTTTAATACCCATGGACCTAAACGGAGACGGTCTAACTGATTGGGTGCGGGGTTGGGGTTCAACTAGTAGTGGAACAGTAAGACAGAAATATCTAAATGACGGTAGTGCAAATTGGCTTGGTGCTAATCTGTTGCCTGGTATAAATGCTGACGAAGTTTTTATACAAAACCGAAAAGATTTGGGCTATAGGATAGCTGATGTGAACGGCGACGGCCTAACAGATATAATCAAATTCCTTCATGAAAATGGTGGTAATGACGACAAAAGAGGTTACATAAACACAGGCATAAAATGGACAGATGTGAGCACAGATTGGAACATGCCGTTACCTTTTATGGAGATGGCTCCCTGGTCTGATACTGGAAACAGGCTTATCGACTACAACGGAGATGGGATGGTTGATGTTATTGGACGCGATCAATTTAATGTCGACACAATTGCTTATAAAAACCAGAGTAAAAAAGTTGATTTGCTTACCCAGATTACATATCCAATGGGCGGAAGTACAAGTGTCGAGTACAAAGCTATTCAGCAGTTTCGAGATAATTCAGGCAATTTACTAAATCAAGTCCCGTTTTCGATTTTTGTAGTGTCAAAAATATCAAAAGATGACGCTATTAATAATTCGGCGGAGTCTGCATACGTATATCAGGACGGATATTTTTCACCGACACCTGTTCTAGATAGAAAATTTGCTGGATTTGGACTTGTAACCAAAACAAACCCAGACGGCTCAAAAGTTAAAACGTATTTTCACCAGGCAAGTTCTACACTCAGCTCTCTTGGAGAATACGACGATCATATATCTAAAGCAGGTAAACCATTCAGGACGGAAATTACAGATAGTTCTGGTAACCCATATTCCATTTCTATAAATAAATGGGAAAAGCAGGCACTGGGAAATGATGCGTATTATGTGAAATTGGTGCAAACGATGGAACTTTCCTATGACGGTAACTCAAGTCACAGAGATCGGGCAGAATCGTATACATATGATCCCGTTGGCAACATTACCCAAAAAATTGATTGGGGAGAGGTGGTTGGAAGTGGCGACGGTACATTCAGTGATACTGGTAGTGATAAATTAACCACCAATATTTCAATTGCGTCTTCTACGACATCATATCTATTTGCGCCGTATGATGTTGTTACGCTGGATCAAAGTTCGAACAAACTAGCTCAAACACGCACATATTATGATAATCAATCGCTTGGAAGTTTACTGATTGGAAACCCCACCAAGATTGAACAGTGGAAAACAGGTTCGAACTATGCCGATGTGGAGAAAACATGGAATTCGTTTGGTTTAATCACGCAAGAAAAAGATCCTCGTGATAAAACCACAACATATGCTTATGATCAGTACAATATGTATCCTGCAAGTACTACGAATGCAGTTGGACATGTTGTAAGTGCAGAGTATAACTACTCAAATGGTAAGCCGAAGAAGGTAATAGATGCGAATGGTTTTATATTTGAAACAAAGTTTGATGGTCTCAATCGTGTAAAGGAGTTGAAGCAGCCTGACCTGGTTACACCAACTACACAGGTAATTAAGTCAACATTTGAGTATGTGGATTCGGGTTCGTTGCCGCGCGTATTTCACAAGAGGGACTATCTGAATTCTGCGACAACAACAGATATATACGTATATCGTGACGGTTTCGATCGAACAGTACAGGAGCGTATTGAATCAGAAGGGACAAACCAGTTTTCAGTGAAAGATACTCTATATAACTCTACGGATGATGTATGGAAGCACTCACTACCATACTTTTCGACAGGTGCAAGCTCGACTCCACCAACCGGCACATCGGCATTGTATGCGGTGTATGCCTATGATCCAGTTCATCGAGTTGCAAGTATCGATAACGTGATCGGAGAAACTACAAATGAATACGACGACTGGAAAGTAGTCACAACAGACCCTTTGGGTAAAGTTAAACGATTATATAAGGATGCACGTGGAAACCTGATCAAGGTAGAAGAGATTGAAGGAACAAATACATATACAACTCAGTATGAATATGATGGTAACAACAATCTCAAAAAAATTACTGATGCAGTTGGGAATATCAGAAGCTTTACCTATGATGGCTTAAGTCGTCGCCTAACCGCAGAGGATCTTCATGCTACAAACGATTCATATTTTGGAACATGGAGTTTTGGGTTTGATGATACTGGCAATCTGATTACTCAGACCGATCCAAAGTCTCAGACTGTCAATTATGCATATGATGATATTAACCGTGTAGTTTCGGAGGACTACACTGGTGCTACTGGTACAGAAATTATCTACGGATACGATAACTGCTCATCAGGAGTTGGTAAGTTGTGCACTGTTTCAAAGTCAGGATATGCCCTTGCTCGAGAATATAACCCACTTGGTGGTGTCAAACGTGAAGTCAAAACGATTGACGACAATCAACTCGCAACATCATATGTTTATGACCGACTCGGAAATGTTCAAAATGTCACCCATCCAGACGGCTCAATCACACAAAATGAATACAGTAGTGCTGGCACACTCGAGAGAATTTTTTGGAAGGAATCGATAGCAAGTGATGCCATTGTTCATCCGATTATTAAGGACATAGACTATAGTCCGCTTGGTCAGAAGGGTTATGTTGAGTATGGAAACAATGCCTCGACTACGAACACGTACAATTCTTCTGAGTTGTATCGGTTGTTGAATAAGAAAACATCGTCCCCGGGACAACTTCAAACAGAGACGCATACTGTAAGAATATACTCGGGAGCTGGAGATGGTCAGGTTTCTAATACCACGTCAGCCAACTCTTCTTGGAGCACAGCACGACAAGCAACGAGTGGTACAACTGTATGTGCATCATGTGCTGGTCCCGCAAGTTTTGCTGGCGCTTCTGAAGCATCGTTTGCAACAAACCTATTTGGCATCCACCGAGGATTCTTTGTGTTTGATACAGGCGTTATTCCATCAAATGCAACGATTACTGGGGCAACACTTCATGTTTACGCCTCTTCAACCGGATTTACAAATACCGATAATGACGGCGCGGATTTTGTCTCTGTAGTTCAAACAAGTCAGTCATCAAACTCTACTCTTGCTTTGGAGGATTTTGACCAGGTCGGCACTATAGAGGGCTCAAGTCGAATCGACTTTGGAAGTTTAAGTCTAAATAATCACAATAGTTTTGCGCTTAATACTACTGGTTTAGGTTGGATAAAGAAGGCGGGGCAAACGTCAGCGTGTGGAGCAGGTACTGGGATGACCTGTTTGGGAACTCGAGAGGGTCACGACTTGCTTAATTCTGTTATCACCCAAAACACGGGTAATCTTGTATATGGTGCCTATTCTGAAGCTTCTGGTACCTCGACTGATCCATATCTAGAGATTACATACGAAGTAACTGGTCAGCCAATACTGTATCAAGACATATCCTACACATATGATCCTGTTGGGAATATTACGAGTATTAGTGAAAACGCAAACACGTCAGCAAAAAGAAATGTTTCATATTCCTACGATGATCTCCATCGTTTAACCAGAGCATCCTCGACAAACATAGCGAGCGGCAACTTTGTTGAAACATATGGATACAATGCAGTTGGTAACATAACGTCAAAGTCTGATCAGGGAAGTTACCAATACTCTGGCAATACGGGCACCAACTACGCAAATCCTCATGCTCCAACCACAATTAATTCTGTTGCGCTAACATACGACTCGAACGGTAATCTGCTTTCGTATACTGGGCGCAACAATTCATGGAATTATCGAAATGAGCTGGTGTCAACAACCGGCACCGCAACTACTACTGCGGTTTACGACCATGTAGGCGAGCGCATTCAGTACACCGACACATCTTCGGCAACTCTATATCCAAATCGAGAATATGACTTCGAGACAGTGTCCGATACCAAAACCAAGTACATATATGCTGGTGATGATTTGGTTGCAACGATTGAGACTAAACCTGTATTAGAGAGTATGAATGGATATTCTTCTGTTGAGCTTGAAATAGAAGGTCAGCAGAGTTCATCAATGTGTTGCCAAAATGAAATTCCAGTGTCGCACACCATACATTATGTCCATTCTGACCACCTTGCCGGTTCTAACGTTGTTACTGATTCATCGGGAGTCTTGGAGGAGACCATGGACTACTATCCGTTTGGAAAGGTTCGAGTTGACGAAAGCATTGGCTCTTTTTCTGAAGCACATAAATTCATTGGCGAATTCTATGATGAGGAGTCTCAGCTTTCATATCTGAATGCGCGTTACCACGACGGCGCAAGAGGGCAATTCCTAAGTCAGGATCCATCCTTCTTGGATATCGGAAAAGGTAAAGCGTTTGAAAGTAAGTATGAACGAACACTTCAGCAGCATCTTACTAATCCACAAGCCTTAAATTCATATTCCTACGCTCACAACAATCCGATTACGAATAAGGATCCTGAGGGTGAAATACTTCCACTGTTAGCAGCTGCGTGGGCTATAGCGGAAATTGGACTGAGCGTTTACGATGGCTACAATGCATATCAGACCAATAATGACCCTAACGCTTCGGCATTAGATAAAAGTATCGCTACAGGTGGATTCTTAGCCGGGCTGATTGGGCCTGCGGGTGGATATGGGGCAGCGGCAAAGGGGTGGCTAAGATTTTCTGAAGGAGCGGGGCACACAATACAAAGACATATTGGTAAAACTGTAGGTGAATTAACTCAGAGATTGTCGAATCAGCAAAATCTTAGAATGGTGAGTTCGTTTTACGACGAAGCAAATGCGGAAAATATAATAGGAACTGCTATCAGAGAAAATAGGTCTAGTGTAAAGAATTGGTTGAAAACCGGTGGTAATAAACTTGAGATTAACTACAGCGGAAAGGACAATATTGGTATTTTGGTAGAGAGGGGCAACAATGCGGTACAGCATGTGAAAGATGCTACAATAGTCTTATTCAAAAATTCAAACGGCAAAGGTTACCATATAAAAACAGCGTTTCCTACTAAAAGAAGATAATATGAACAATCCAAAATATAAAAAAATTGATTATCTACTCGGCACTTACTATCATCAAGATATTTGGGACGAATACAAAACCCATGAAGAAATTTGGCAATCCTTTGTTCAATCTGAATCCAGCGAGGTTGTAAATCAGTTAAGAGAGGAAGTTGGTGATCTATTAGATAATCAGGGAGCAGATCCAGACAGTATTCACAAGATTATCTTAAATAAAGAGCCTCATGGTTTATGGTTTAATAATTCTGAGGAAGCGAAGAAATGGTTCGAAGATCTAAATAAATTTATTTCTTCAGCTAAGAATTAAATAGAGAACTAAGTTAATAAGTAAAACAAAAACAGCATTATAATGCTGTTTTTGTTTGTAATTTAACGTCCCGATCTAGACATATGATTTTAATCAATACTGTTAAAAAAAGTTTTACGAGCATTATTTCTTAGTACTTCAAGTTCTTTCCTTCCATTGACTGTATAGCCAATAACTTCTCGAAGAGGGGTATTTAATAATTGTTGTGTTACTTGAGTTGCTTTTACTCTAGGTAACTGAAGTTCTTTTATTTTTTCTTGAAAAATTTTAGTATCGCGACCTCCAGCACCCCATTCTTTCAAACGACTATCGACAAGAAATCTCTGCCTTACTCGGCTACGGATTTTTTTTGGGTTTATTTCGTCCTCAATCTTGAAAGATATTTTAGCTCCAGAGTCATTGTTTTGAGACATAATCGGTATCCATCCGAGTAAGGTAACTTTATACTTGTTGTAAATCACTTTCTCGATATGATCAAGAAGAAATTTTCTTTTTGATTCAAAATCACTGCATTTATCAAGTCTGGCTTTTGCGTTATCACAGAACCTTCTTATGCTAATTTCCACATCATCTTTCCTGTGAAGGGACGGAATGGTTTTTAGTAATTTCTCTCTTTTAATTTTTGTTTTTAGCAAATCTTGATCGAGAGCAACATTTCTGTTCACAAATTGATCCTGGGGAACTTTGCCGTCGGCATATTGTTCGACCAGCCTGTCTTTTTCTTTTATGATCAATTTGAGTTTCTTTTCAATTCTCATAAATTTCCATTCGACTCGTTTCTGATCAGCTCGATAGTTGTTTTTGAAAAATTCCATAGATAGAGGTTTAAACTATCTAAGAAGTGCGACCAGAAACGATCTATCAAGAGGAAATAGAATTAAAAAATAATCAAATAAATGAAATTAGATAATAGAATATTAATTTTGGATCAAAATGAAGTTGCCATTCTAAATACAGTCATTATAGAACTTGGAGGACCACTTCATTCATCTGCGGCCAAGAAACTACAGTCTTATTACGATGAATATGACCAAATCTGTAAGACTTTAATGCAAAATAGCGCACTAGAGGTTAACAATTTGAAGTTAGTGACTAGCGTTCTTCAGGTTTTTAGAAGAAACTCTAGATTCTGATTGGGGTACCATTTATAGCAATATTTTAAAAAGTGATGTCGAAAACTTACTTAAAGAATTAATCGCAATCTCAAAATAATTATTTATTTAGTTCATAAGTGAAACAAAAACCGCGCTGTAGCGCGGTTTTTGTTTTCCTCATAGTTCGGTGGATAACTAAGCGGAGAGCAGGATCTTTGATAATAACTGAAATCAAAAACTCATTACCTGGTGAGGTTCACGGGGTAGTTGTTTGAAATGATCTCGATAAAAGCTTGACTCTCATTTAAGGTGCGAGTAAAATCATAAATAACTTTTCTAAAAAGGTAATGATTATAAACCTAAATTTCAAAGGGAAAAGTGACAAGCAAGTTACCTCGCGTCGTTATTGGAAATTTTATTAAACAAATTTAGCTATAGAAATATGGATAGAAACACATTAGAGTCAACAAACAAGCTTTTAATGGTAATGATTTCGCTGATGCTTAGACAGAAGGTGGATCAGGGGCCGACATTACGACAGCAAATAGAGATACTTAGCGACCTAGGTATTAAGCCTGCGGAAATCGCTGAGATATTGGGTCGAAACGGCACCTATGTAAACAAAGAACTCTCTGGTATTCGAAAAAACCGTAAACAATAAAAATATGACGACCGTAAAACAAAAAAAAGAACAGACCTCTGAAGATTTAATTCGAGACCTCATGATCATCCAACTCGGTCTTGCGGGTCTGGGCCAGCGAGAAATCCGAGAAATCGTTGGCGTTGATATTCATCGAGTAAGTCGAATAGTAAAACATTTTAAAAAAGTAACTCAATAACATTATGGAAAACACCAGTACAGTTGAAATGAAGCTTGATGTACTCATCGAAATAATGCAGCAGATGTTGGCTATTGAACTCTCAAAACAAGGAATGACTCATGAAGAGATCAGACAACGACTTCATGTTGGTAAGGCTACTGTCAACGAAATGCTAAAGGGAATTAAAAAAGATAAATAAAATATATGAATGAATCACTTCTTTCAGACATATCAAAAAAGTTGAGCGTTCTCGTCTCGTTATCTCTAAGACAGCTTGCTGGTGATTCTGATTTTTCAGAAACTGGAAAACGTAAAGCTGGTGTTGGTGATTTAGCTCGCTATCTTGCAGATATGGGCCTTGATGCGAAGAATATCGCTGAAATACTGGGTGCTCCTGTACAAAGCGTGAGAACCCTTCTAACCCCTAAGCGTAGAAAGTAAAATGGCACGACCTCGTATCCTAGACGAAAAGCTTCTCAAGAAAATTGTTAAGAAAAAGAACAATGGTAGCAATGTGTTGTCGGTTACGAAACTTGTTAGTAGTCGCGCTCGTCGATCGCACGTATCTTCGCCGGTCGCATTAATTCTCACAGCTAGAGACCATCAGATTGGCACCTCAACATATGAGAATACACTTACAGACGCACAAAAGGCTGAATTAAGAAGCATAATCACTTCCCAATCGTCACAGAATTTTGTGTCGGCTCCTAAGCGTCCATCTCCAGAATCAAAAAAGATTTCAATTCTTATCGACTACGATACAGATGACTATTTCAAGAGTGGTCATGTGACGGAGCTTAATCGAGCATACACTTACGGTTGTTATACGGTGGCTTTTACTCTTGGTAGGAAAATTGTTGAAAATCTCATTATCGATATTCTCAAGACAAAATATCCTGAATCAAATAAAAAGAATAAGGAGCTTTATTTTGACACAGTTCAAGGTCGTCTCAAAGATTTTAGCGTCATTCTTAATAACCTAAAGGCTAAGAAATCTGATTTTGGGACTGAGAATAAAGGCGTAGAGCGTCTCTGTAGTCTAGCAAAATCTTTAAAAGATCATGCAAACGATAAAACTCACTCTTGGTATCATCTCGTTAAAAATAAATCGGAAATCGATAACCTTCAATTGCAGATGATTATTGAGATTATAAAAAAGCTTGAGAAAATCGTAGGTATAAGGACTTAGTTCTAGCAAAATGAGACACGGCCGAAAAGCCCTAAAAATGTCCCATTTTGGCGGTATAATTTAAGTCACGCTGAAGCCTTCAAAGATCGCGATTCTGGCCTAAAACGCAGAAAACTCTCGTACTGCGGTATGGTCTCGGTTGCCGACCGTCAGAGATCAAGAAGAGTCAAAAGTTCATTGAAAATTCCAACGGGTGTCCTAAGTTCTTGCTGGCTGCCCTTTACGGGCGGAGCATAGGATTAGAGAGTGATGGAGCAGGTGTCGTTGTTGGGTACATGAATGCGCGTTACCACGACGGGTCTCGCGGATAGTTTCTCTCACAGGATCCAGCGTTCTTAGCAGTCGGATCACCAATTCTGAAACAAAGAACTGGACTTGAGTTGCAGCAGTGTTTAAGTGACCCTATTGAGGCATTCAAGGTTAGTGGTGTTTATCCTTCCTTAACCAAAACTTTAACCTCATTCATGTAGATTATCTGCATGAAAAAAAATATAAATAATGCACGTGTAAAAAGTGCCGGTTTCACCTTAATAGAAATTCTGCTTGTCATGGGTATCATTGCAATACTTGCAGCGGTGGTCATCGTGGCAGTGAATCCAGCACGGCAGTTTGCGCAGGCAAGAAACTCACAGAGAACAAGCAATGTGTTTTCGATTCTAAACGCGGTTAGTCAAAATATTTCTGACAACCAAGGTGTGTTCACCTGTGGGGCAGGGAACATTCCAAACACCGCAACAGTGATCAAATCAACGGGCGGATATGATATCGCCAGTTGCATCACGCCGACATACATTCCATCTTTGCCGTTTGATCCAAATGCGCCCGGTGCGCATGTTGTAAGTGCAACTGACTACGATACAGGATATACGATACTTCAGGACACAGTAACGGGCAGAATTACCGTAGCAGCCCCACACGCGCTTACTCAAAGTGAGCTCAACAGGACTATTTCGGCGACACGATAGTATTATTTGTCAATAATTTTTTTCTAACATATACTTATGGTAACTATGGACTCAAAGCACAATATCGGTTTGATATTTGAGGGCGTGAATCTCTCGTCGAAAGAAAAAGAGCGAGTTGAAAACGAACTAAATAGTATTGGAAAGACACTCACTTTTAGCGTAGAAAAAGGTTCGGATGGTTGGCTGGCAACGTGTAATGAAATTCCAGGAATAATTGCAGGCGGTTTGAACTTGGAACCCACAGACTCTGAAATTAAGTCTCAAATTAGAGAATCAATTCTGGCTACTTTTGGAGCAGAAGAAGAGGAACCTGCTACATTTTCCTACAAGGAGGTATCTGGTTCGGCTCAGTAGAACTCTTTTTTCAATGCCTAACAACATCAAGAGGAAGGACTTGTATAACAGATTAGGGAACATCAAAAGGGTAGAGGAGTGGCTGCGGGTATGCGAAAAAATTGGTTTGCGTGTGTGTCGTGGTTCCAAACATCCATCAACAATTCGAAATCCGAAACTTCCACATGACAGAGGAAATGCAAGTTTGATTGCGGTGATACCAAATAATCTTCATAGGATTATGAACCAAAAGATTTTTAAGGAATTGAACCGATTTCTCGGGGACGAAGATATCATTTGGGACGCACTTGGGTGGTTGTAGGATGTGCAGGCTGCTTTTTGAGACGTGTCCTTTGGACTATTGACACAATAATATAATAGGTGTATAATATAAACAGATTCGAGTAGCTGGGCATTGTTGCTCACCTCGATACGGCTCATTACAAAGGGAAAGTCATGAAAAGCAACCTGTTCGGGACGACGTCTGGTCGGATGCTCAGTGTGGTCCTGGCGCTCCTTGGAGCGATCGGTACCGCAACGCTCGGCGGCTGTGGTGCTCCCAACGCAAACGGCGACTACCTTGTATGGTCGTCCACACGCCGGGACATGAACTACAACCACTGGACGCACAAAAGCTATCGCGTGAACGCGCATGCCAGCGTGAACGGCAAGTTCGGCTCCACCCGGGTCAACCGAACGCACACGAGCTTCGGTGGCTGGAACAACAACTGCGACTACTAACCCTTCTCGTTCTCGCTCGAAAGAGCACAAACCTCATGCAATGCATGGGGTTTTTCTTTTGGTCGTGAGGTGGTAGTCTGTGGGCAGAAAGTTCGAAGGCTCAAGTAATAAAAGGAGATACCCATGCTGTTTCTGCAGGATGTTGATCTGCCAACGGGCTCGGTTGCGTGGCTTGTTGCGGCAAGTTGTTTCTTGCTTGTGGCGACGGTCATCTGCGCGGTCTATGTGAGGAGCAAAAACAAGGAAACAAAACTGCTCCACATGTGCCACATATGTCCACTTGATGTGTTCCAGCATTTTTTGGTTTCTGGACCCAGCGCTGCAGATTTGCGAATTCTTCCGGCCATGAATCTCGAAAATGCTTTGAGTGGTCCTCTGGTGACTTTCACAGTACAGAGTCCATACTTGAAAAAGGGGAAGCTCACCATCCGTCTCCCGGTTCTTCGTACAACCCCTGCGAGCTGCGGCAATGGTGAGTATGACCTTGACCCACTTTCTCACCCCGCTATCCAAAACCAGATCCAAAATCTTGGTCTGTCAGGCGAAGTCTTCTACTTTAGGGGTGTGAATGAGGAAGGTGGGCATTATTTTGGTTTCTATGCGCCCGACTCACCAACTTTGGCCAAGGGTGTAGTCACATGGAAACCAGGGGGAATGGCGGAATGGGACTAATTGTGAATGGCACTAATTGCGTTTGTGTGTTGAGACCGTCCAAGTGGCGGTCTTTTCTTTTGGTACAATGAGCACACCATGACAACACAAAAACCTCGTGTAGTAATACTCGGTGCAGGGTTCGGCGGTTTGTACACACTCCTCAAACTCCGAGAGTTTGTATCTGCGCGGGATGCAGACGTGACGATCATAAACCGCAACAATTATTTTCTTTTCACCCCACTTCTCCATGAAGTTGCCACTGGTAGCTTGTCACATCATCAGGTGGTGGAGTCTATTCGTTCGATCATATACCGTCGGAGTGCAACGCTTCATGTGGCAGACGTAGAGCGTGTTGATTTGAATAAAAAAGTTGTCGAGACGACGGTTGGACCTGTTTCGTATGACTATCTCGTCATTGCTACTGGTGCAACGACAGCGTACTACGGTATTCCTGGTGTGGCCGAGCATGCGCTGGTGCTCAAGGACTTGCGCGATGCGATCAAAGTCCGTAACCGACTGATCGGCGCATTCGAGACCGCAGTAGAGACAAAAGACCCAGCGCTTCGCAAGCGTTTGCTCACCTTTGTTGTTGTCGGCGGCGGTGCGACTGGTGTTGAGCTTGCTACAGAAATGGTTGATTTGTTTTACGACACGCTCGAAAAGTTTTTTTGTAAAAAAGTTTCAGCAAGCGATGTTTCCATTCATCTTGTTTCAAGTGACCCTGAGCTCCTCAAGGTGTTCCATCCTGCAGTGCGCGCACAGGCGCAAAAGGTTTTGTCTCGCGGTGGGGTGAACCTACATTTCAGTACTCAAGTAAAAGGTGTCGACGGTGACGGTGTGATACTTGCAGACGGTTCGCGCATCGACAGTGAGCATGTGTTCTGGCTTGCTGGAGTTACACCAAACACGCCGGTTGCAGATGGTCTGATGCTCGCACCCAACAAGCGCGTGGTCGTGGACGAAAGTATGCGTGTTCGCCGCGCGGGTGCAGTGGATACTGCTGCCGCAGATGCTAAAACGGTTGCTGCTCCGAATCAGTCTGGAATTTTTGAACACGTGTATGCACTTGGCGATGTTGCAACGTTCGAAAAGACACCGATTCCTATGCTCGCGCAGGTCGCAGTACAACAGGCACCGGTGGTAGCGGGAAATATTGCTCTCGAAATTCGTTCTGCAAAAGAAGGAAAGAAGCCATCGCATCTACAGCGCTTCACGTACCACTCACGAGGTGAGCTCGTGTCCCTCGGGCGGTTTCAGGCAGCAGGGCGACTTTTGGGAATTACGCTCACGGGGCCGTTTGCCTGGTTTGTGTGGCGAACAGTTTATTTTTCTAAGTTTGCATCGTGGCCGAAGAGAATCAAAATTGCCGTGGACTGGACTATCGATCTTTTTTATCCCCGTGACATCACCCGTGCGTAGGGTACAATTATCTGATTAGTACATTAAGTAAATTTATGGTTAATATCAAAAAGAATCACGATTTGGGTATGCTTTTGCTCCGTTTGGCAGTGGGTGTTATTTTCATCGCTCACGGCTGGATGAAGTTCGCAGACATGGACATGACAATCGCATTCTTCGGTCAGCTCGGTTTGCCTGCAATCTTCGCATATGTAGTGGCAATTGTTGAACTCCTCGGCGGTATCGCTCTCGTTGTCGGTCTTTTCACCGACCTTGCAGCGCTTTTGCTCGCTGTGGTTATGGTTGTTGCACTCGTATATGTAAAAATGGGAATGCTTAAAGTTGGCCTCGTAGGCGGCTATGAGTTTGACCTCGTGCTTCTTGCTTCTCTTCTTGCACTTATCTTTGTTGGTCCCGGTAAGCACACAGCACTCAAAGGAAAGATGTAGTCTGGTAGAACGTGCGGTTTCTGGGTTCGATGGTTTATGCAAAACCGCTCCGCTGGAGCGGTTTTTGTTTGCGTGTTCATTTTTCGCTCCACTTTTTGCTTTTTCTAGGAAACATTGTATAGTGTCGCAAGATGTTTGTGTCCTTTACCCGAAAGACGTGACTCTTAAGAAACAACGAAGAAAGGAAGGAATTAGGAATGTTGGACATTACCGTCAGTACATCCCGTCGGCTTCGTCAGAAAATGAAGAGAGAGCTCGGTGACGGTTTCCTTAATGATCACAACGTCGCGTATTTGTTTTGTGCGAGATTTGCGCTCTTTGCCGACATGTTGGTAAATTGGCACGAAGGAGTTTTTGTTCTTGATCGCGGGCTGTTGCGATCTGAGATGACCGTGAGTGTCACTCGAGCGAATGACTCGTCCAACCGGCTCGTTTTCTATGTCGATACGCCGGCGCAACCACAGAACCCGGACGAGGCAGAGTCTGTGCTGGTGACTGCGCAGTTCCTGGTTGTAGACAAGAAGAACAACAAGTCGGGGACGGTGGCGAAGTTCTATTTCCGCGTTGAGGGCGGTGTGGTGACCATGTTCGAGCCTCCGCGTCGGAAGTCGACGGTGAGCAATTCCAAACCTCGGCCACCGCGGCCTCGCAAGGCAGTGAAGCGGGCAAGGGTGCAATAAGGGTGTAATGATTGAAAAACGAAGCCGGCACACGCCGGCTTTTTCTTTTACTTCTTTTACTTAAATACTTAAATTTTGTTGCCGCTACGCTGTTCAAAAAACTACTCAGAAAGTTTTACCACGTACCCCTCGTACGGCATGAGCTCGAGTGCGCGCGGGAGTGTGGCGGTGTTGATGTGGTTTGCAGTGCTAAATATGACAGCGGGAAGTGTTGCGCTCGCAGCAGTGTTTGTGTCCGTGGTTGTGTTCGACGAAATATCTTGTGGAATGAGCTCGCGGGCAACGTTACTGCTGAAATTCAACGCAACCAAAAGTCGCTCTGTGCCGTTGCGAATTTCAAAAGAAAGCACATCCGAAGAATGCGAATCGACCGGAACATAGCGTCCAAAACGAATTGTTTCAGTGCGTCCGCGGAAGTTGATCAGATTGCGATACAAAGAAAGCATTGACTGTGGATCGGTGAGTTCGTGTGCGATGTTTATTGTTTTGTAATTATCGTTTACCGGAAGCCACGGTTTGCCGCGGAAACCGTTGTCTGCGTCGGTGTCTGTGTTCATGAAGCCGGCATGAGGAGAGTCGTTCCACTGCATCGGTGTGCGTTCGGGGTCGCGGCCTTTGTGAGTACCACCGAAAAGTTTTGCAATCGTGTCTCGGATCGCATGTGGAGGAATGGTCGCGTCGGTCATACCAAGCTCCTCGCCGTAGTAGACAAAAGGCATGCCCGGCAATGTGAATTGCAGAAAAGCTGACAATCGAGCCTGCGCCTCGCCAATACGGCTTACGATGCGACTGACATCGTGGTTGCCG
>CXWK01003186.1_pt2 | contig 88796 bp, 94 predicted proteins | sample 590851 | NCBI WGS metagenome assembly CXWK01 (sample SAMEA3498364, study PRJEB10139) | wastewater metagenome | biome: wastewater treatment plant; material: activated sludge | place: Denmark | collected 2014-08-01 | reverse complement strand
GCGTTGGCGGCGGCGAAGCCTTCTGGCAGGCGGTGCGTGGCAACCTCTGCGTTCTGAGTGACGCAAAGACATGGTGGGGCGTGGTTCACGGCGCGATTACGCCTGTGATCGAGGATGCGGCGTTTCTTGCAACGGCGGCCGAGCTACTGCCCGAAGAACCGTGGGACGTGTCGGCATGGGGCGCTTGGACCAACGCGTTGAAGGCGGCCACCGGCGCCAAGGGCAAGGCGCTGTTCCATCCTCTCCGGCTGGCCTTGACGGCAGCGGAAGCCGGCCCTGAATTGAAGTTTCTGTTGCCGATGATCGGCCGCGACAAGGCGCTGGCGCGCCTCAAAGGTGAATCGGCCTGACGATGTGCCGTCACGCAGCGATCAGAGGACGTGGATTTGAGCGGCGTTGCGAAATGCGGGGGCGGCGCACGAGGTCACTGCGCGCCGGGCGTTGGAGCCGCTTCTTCCTGCACCGAAGGTGTCCACGGCAGGTCTTCCCTGGCCACAGCAGGTACACCGGACTGAGGGGCCGGGGCGGCCGAGGGCGGCACGGCCGTCGAGCCGGTCGTGATCGCACCATCAGCGCCATTGGCTGCGGCGTCAGCGTCGGCGCGCTTGGCCGGGAACGCCGACGTCTTAGGCGTCGCCCCGTCACCCTCGGCCTTCTTATCGGCCACACCATTGGCCGGCAGATACTCGGCTTCCTTGCACGAGCAGCCGTTGACGAATTCCTTGCGGTAGCGGAACGCGACCTTGAGCTTGGTATAGGGGTCCTGGCTCTTCAAAGCGACGGCCTGTTCGATCGTGCCGCCGGGATTGGGGTAGTAGTAGAGTTCTGTCGGTGCCGCGCATTTCGATGAGCAGGCATCCGCGTCCTGCGGGAAGTGGCTGGGCAGCGTCGAGAAGCTGACCGGGAAATAGTAGCCGTCGCACATGCGGACGCAGACGGTGCGGTAGGTGGCAACGCCCGAGCCGCCCTGCGGCGTCCAGGAGTTGGTGCCGATGCTTTCCTCGTCCTGCCAAAAACCACCGTCGCGGCGGCGCGCCTGATCGACATAGTTGGCGCCGCAGTTGTTGCGGGCAAGTTCACGGATGATGTCGTCCTGGTAGGACCGGCCCGACGTATTGACGATGTCCTGGCGCTGGGCCTCGAGTTCCGCCAGCCGGCGTTTGGAGACTTCCACCTGACGGGAGAGGTCTTTGCAGCGCGGCGTATTGCGGAAGGATTTCGTGAAAAGGAAATACTCGTAGCAGTCGCGGTCGAGCTGGCTCGCGGAGGTATTGAACGTGCGATCGACGGTGCGGATTTCAGATTCGATCTTGGGCAGCTGATCGCGCGACTGGTTGCCCTTCTGGCCTTCCTGCACGAGGCGCTGCTCGAGCTGCAGACAGATCGGGTTCTTGGATGACCAGTTATTGGCGGCCGGCGCCGGCGAGGGTTGCGGAATGGGGGCCGGGATGGCCTGAGGTTCAGGACGCCGCACGGGTTCGCGCGGGCGCTTGGGCTCATCATTGCCGAACGGCCACCACTGGGCCGAAGCCGGTACCGAGGCGAGCGGCGCCGTCGTGACAACGGCGAGCGCCAAGAGGCCCAGCAGACGGAGGGCCGGTCCTGTCGATACCCATGCGCGAAGTTGATGCCTGACCGTCACGGCGTCTCAATCGTCCCTCCCGGCGGGCGATCCGAATCGGTCCCACCGGCATTGCCTTTCCGACACTAGTCGCACTCCGGTTAGGGGGTCAATGCGGAGCAAATGAGACGGGCCGGGTTTTCCATGCCTCATCAGGACCTTGCTCGGGCCCAGGGGCGCTCAAAAGCCGCGCCCGGCGGACTGATCCCCGCTTCCCCCGCCTGTGGCATACTGGCGGACGCGGTGACCTTATGTGCGCCGCACACCGTTCCTGGCACGAAATCGAGGTTCCCGTGGCGCTGAAGCTCTACAACACGCTCACCCGTGACAAGGCCGAATTCAAGCCGATCGATCCCGGCAACGTGCGCATGTACGTGTGCGGACCGACGGTCTACGACTTCGCCCACATCGGCAATGCGCGGCCCGTCATCGTGTTCGATGTGCTCTACCGGCTGCTGCGCCACATCTACGGGCCGGGTCACGTCACCTACGTGCGCAACATCACCGACGTCGACGACAAGATCAACGCGCGCGCCGCCGAGCGGTATCCCGAGCTGGCGCCCGAGGTTGGCATCCGCAAGCTCACCGAAGAAACCGCGGCCCAGTTCCACAAGGACATCGCGGCGCTGGGCGTGCTGGAGCCGACGGTGGAACCGCGGGCGACCGAGCACATCATCGAGATGGTTGACCTCTGCGACCGGCTGATCAGGAACGGTCATGCCTACGTGGCGGCCGATCACGTGCTGTTCGACGTGTCCTCGATGGCGGATTACGGCCGGCTGTCGAACCGCTCGCTGGAAGAGATGGAAGCGGGCGCCCGCGTCGAGGTCGCGCCCTACAAGAAGGGGCCGATGGACTTCGTGCTCTGGAAGCCGTCCAAGCCGGGAGAACCGGCGTGGCCATCACCGGGCGGCATCGCGGTGAAAGGGCGGCCCGGCTGGCATATCGAATGTTCGGCCATGAGCTGGAAGCACCTGGGCGAAGTGTTCGACATCCACGGCGGCGGCATCGATCTGACGTTCCCGCATCACGAGAACGAGATTGCCCAATCGCGCTGCGCGCATGAAACGCCGGTGATGGCCAACGTCTGGATGCACAACGGCTTCCTGCAGGTCGAAGGCGAGAAGATGAGCAAGAGCCTGGGGAATTTCATCACCATCCGGCAATTGCTGGACGAGGGTTGGCCCGGTGAAGTGCTGCGCTTCAACATGCTGCGCACCCATTACCGCCAGCCGATCGACTGGACGAAAAAAAGTCTGGAGGAAAGTGCGCGCATCCTAGAGGGATGGCTTCCGGTTTTCGACATCAGGCCACCAGGCACGCCTGCGCCAAGTGTTGTCGAGGCGTTGAGCGACGATCTCAACACGCCTATGGCCATTGCCGAGCTGCATAAGCTCGACAACGCTGGCGAGACGCCTGCGCTGGCGGCCACGTTGCGGTTCTTGGGCTTCAGCGGAGATACGCTACGCGCCCGTGTCGAAAAGCAGGCGGAAACAGCGGGCGCCATGGCGGCAACCGTCGAGCCGCTGATTGCCGCCCGCCTCGCCGCCCGCAAGGCCAAGGACTTCAAGGAGAGCGACCGCATCCGCGACGAACTCGCCAAGATGGGCATCGCCTTGAAGGACACCAAGAACAAGGAGACCGGCGAAATCGAAACCACCTGGGAGGTGGTGCGATGAAGGGATTGTCTTTTCCCTCTCCCCGTCCTTCCCGGGGAGAGGGTTAGGGTGAGGGGCGGCAACACAATCGGAACAAGCGGCCGCCCCTCACCCCGACCCTCTCCCCATTCCGAGAGCAGTGGAATGGGGAGAAGGAGACCTGGGGTCTTCAAACGATGACAAATGTATACGCCTGGATCGCACTCAAACTACTGATCTTGGTGCCGATTGCTTTTTGGCTTGGGCAAGCGCTCATAGGCGCCAATATCGGGGCTTGGGCCTGGAAAGAGGCTGAAAAAGAAGAACCGACATTGCCGCTGCGGGTTCGCGTCATGACGTCAACGTTCCGGGTCTTAACGGGCATCATTTCGGTCATCGTGGCGGCGGGCTACGTATGGTTTGCAGTCTGGTGGCTCGATATGCTTGGACAAGGTGCAACGCCGTGAGCGCATCCAACTACCCCCTCCGCCCGTTCCTGCCGGGCGACACGATGGCGTTGCGCGAACTGTTCGCGCAGTCGATCGAGGAACTGACGCAGGATGATTATGACGAGGATCAGCGCCTCGCCTGGATCGCCACCGCCGCGGAGGCCGAGGCGTTCCAGGCCCGCCTTGCGCAATCGTTAACGCTTGTCGTGCATTCTCAAGGCGAATACCTGGGCTTCGCCTCGCTCAAGGACAATAAGACCATCGACATGCTCTTCGTTCACCCCTATCACGCCGGTCAAGGGGTGGGCTCGGCGCTGCTGACGGCCTTGGAAAAGATCGCGGCGGCGCGCGGCGCAGACGCGCTTTCAGCCGATGTCAGCGATACGGCACAGGCGTTCTTCGAGAAGCACGGTTTCGAGGCGACGCATCGCAATTCCGTTCCGCTCGATGAGGAGTGGCTGTCGAACACGACCATGATCAAACGCTTGAAGCCCACAGCCGCCAGCACGGCGGGTCCGGCGAGACCGCAATGACGACGACGAGCAAAGAACGCATCTATCTCTACGACACGACGCTCAGGGACGGCGCGCAGACGACGGGCGTCGACTTTTCGCTGGCGGACAAGCGCCGCTTGATGCGCGTGCTGGACGATCTGGGCCTCGACTACATCGAAGGCGGATACCCCGGCGCCAATACCACCGATACCGAACTCTTTGCCGAGCGGCCTTCGCTGAAGTCGTCGCGCTTCACCGCGTTTGGCATGACCAAGCGGGCCGGGCGGTCGGTCTCGAACGATCCAGGGTTCCAGGCGCTTCTGCAGTCCTCCGCCGACAGCATCTGCCTCGTCGCCAAGTCGTGGGACTATCATGTCCGCGTCGCGCTCGGCATCACGAATGAAGAGAACCTTCAATCCATCACCCAGTCGGTCCGGGCGGTGCGCGATACGCAGCGCGAGGCGCTGGTCGATTGCGAGCATTTCTTCGACGGCTACAAGGGCAACCGCGACTATGCTCTCGCTGTCGCCAAGACGGCCTATGAGTCTGGTGCGCGCTGGGTTGTCCTGTGCGACACCAACGGCGGAACGCTGCCCCACGAGGTCGAGCGCATCGTCGCCGACGTCGCCCGGCATATTCCGCCCGCCCACCTCGGCATCCACACCCACAACGACACCGACAACGCGGTTGCCAACACGCTGATGGCGGTCCGCGCCGGCTGCCGGCAGATCCAGGGCACGTTGAACGGGCTCGGCGAGCGCTGCGGCAACGCCAACATGACGTCGATCATTCCGACGCTGCTTTTGAAAAGCGAATTCGCCAACGCGTTTGAAACGGGGGTGACCCCGGAACGTCTGCGCATGCTGACGCACGCGAGTCGCGTTCTCGATGAAATCTTGAACGAGGCCCCAGACCGGCATGCGCCCTACGTCGGCGAAAGCGCATTCGCGACCAAGGCCGGCATTCATGCCTCCGCTCTTCTGAAAGAGCCGGAAACCTACGAGCACGTCCGCCCCGAGAGCGTCGGCAACGAGCGCAGGATCCTCGTCTCCAAGCAGGGCGGCCGGTCGTCCATCGTCGCCTCGCTCGAACGGCTTGGTCTCATCAATGGCAAGGACGATGCGCGGGTGTCGGCGCTGCTGGACGAGGTCAAGGCCCGTGAAGATGCGGGCTATGCCTATGAGGCGGCGGAAGCGTCGTTCGAACTCCTGGCCCGGCGCATGCTCGATACCGTGCCGCGCTATTTCTCGGTCGACAATTTCCGGGTGACGGTCGAACGGCGCGGCGGCGGCAAGGGCGCATCGACCGTGTCGCAGGCCGTCGTCTCCGTCTCGATCAACGGCGACGCGCAACCGATCGTCTCGGTCGGTGAAGGCAACGGTCCGGTCAACGCGCTCGACATGGCCTTGCGGCGCGACCTCGGCCGCTACCAGAAGCACATCGAGAGCGTCGAGCTTGTCGACTATAAGGTGCGCATCCTGACCCAGACCGGGGCGCACGGGACCGAAGCCGTGACCCGCGTTCTGGTCGAAAGTCTCGACCGCGCAACGGGCGAACGCTGGACCACGGTCGGCGTCTCTCCCAACATCATCGACGCGAGCTTCGAAGCCCTCCTCGACAGCATCAATTTCAAGCTGCTGAAGGATCAGGCGCAGGTCGCGTGAAGCGGCCTGACGGTGCGTCAGCGCGCCTTCGCATAGACGCCGAGCAGGGGGCCGAGGCGCGGACCCGCGGTCGTGCGCCGTTCACCCGCCACGCTCAAGCGCGAAACGCTGCCGTCGAAGTAGAGCGCATCGGGACAGTCGAGGGCGTCGCGAAACAGCCGGGCGAAGACGCCGAACGACACGGGCTCTTCGGAAATCGCGATCCTCACGCGTCCGTCCGCGCCGACGCCTATGCCGTTGCGGATGTAACGGGACGATCCGTTGGCCTCGAACTTGGGATGCAGCTGACCGCCGATGACAAGCATCGGACCGGATTGGCTTGCAAGATCGGGTGCCGGGCCGAGGCGCTGATAGTCAGCCGTGGTGCTGACGTGCGCCTTGCCGTCCTTCATCCAGAACACGCCGTTGGGCTGAAGGTGGAAATTGCCGTAGCCTGCACTGCGCGTGTTGAGGGCGCGCATTTCAACCCCGCCTTCGACGTAGAGCCCGGCTGGTGCGTGGTCCGGCGTGAACATACCGGCGTTGGTTGCAAACAACAGTCCGTCCTGCGGCAGGGCGTCGAGCGTCTCGTAGGCCGAACCATCGGCGCGCGACAGGAACAATCGAAACTGCGTTGCCGCCGGGTCGGCTTGGCAGACGGTGAAGCGTTGTGTTTCGAACGCGACGGGCCTGCACGGCGGCTTTGAGACGGCTTGAGCGGACGGGGCCGCGGATGCCGTCAACGTGGCAAGGATGAGGCCGGTAACAATTCGGCGGCGCCCGAAGCGCGCCTTACCCCATGACATTGAGTGACGTCGTCTCGACGGTCGTCGCGCCGCTGTCATCGGTCCAGGAGAACTCGAACGTCCCCGGACCCGGCACGCGCATCTGGAACGAGATATAGGGGTTGGCCGAGACGCCGGAGCCCAATTCGGCGCGGAACACCTCAGCCTCTCCGAACTTGGCGACGAAGGTGTGGACGATCATGCGCGGGATGGGGTTGCCGTCCTTGTCCTTGCGGTTGCCGGTTTCCATCACATGCGTGACCAGGGTCTTGACCTCGATGATCTCGCCGGCCTTCACCGACTCTGGCAGCTTGATACGGGGCTTCGTTGCGGCCATCGCGTCGATCCTCTAGCTCTGGCATCCGCCGATGGTGACTTTGACAAGCGTCGTCGAGATGGCGAGCGTGCCGTCGGACATCTCGGCCAGCACCACCACATCTTGCGTGCGGGCCAGCCGCATACGGCTCTGCACCTTGGCGAGGCCGTTCAGCGGCGAGAGGCGGAACGTCGCCACGTGCGCGAACGGGTTGCCGGTCGAGAGCAGGTGGATGGCCTTGACGTGATCGGCATCGGTCATCGGGCTGTCGACGAGGATCGAGACCGGCACGAAATTGCCGTTCTCGGCCGTCTCGGGCAAATCGACGGCAATCCTGCCTTCGACCGGCGTCGCCTGTCCGACGATCTTGGCAAAAGCCTCCTTGAAGTGTTCTGTCCGCTCCGGTTCGCTCGATGAGCCGGGGACGGTCTGGGCCATTGCCGCGAGGGTGCCGGCAAGGCACGCGCAGGCCGCGCCGGTGATCACAAACGTGCGGCGGGAGAGGATGGTAATTTCAGCGGTCTTGGACATCACCCTCGACACGATTTTAGGATTTGACGGCACTATAAAACCTTCTACATGCCTCCATCTAGTTACAAAGGTTTCATTTCCTGCAACAATGCCGTGACGGGCGGCTTTTGCGCCACGGCTCAGGGCGCAACCTTTACGATGGGACTGACATGGTGAGACTGAACAGGCGCGAGTTCGGCCGCGGCGCGCTGGCAGCGGGCACGTTGTCGCCGGTTGCCGGTTTTGGAACTCCGGCCTTGGCCCAGGCGGCGGCACGGATCGTCATCATCGGCGGCGGACCGGGCGGCATCACGGTCGCCAACCGCTTGAAGGCCGCCGATCCCAAACTCGACGTGACGCTCGTCGAGCCCAAGGACAAGTATACAACCTGCTTCTATTCGAACCTGTATATCGGCGGCTTCCGCTCGTTCTCGTCGATCACGCATGACTATGACGGCGTGAAGAAGAGGGGAATCCGCGTGGTGATGGCCGCCGCCACGGACATCGATACGGCGGCGAAGACCGTCAAGCTGTCCAAGGCGTCGGCGGCGCTGCCCTATGACCGGCTGGTCGTGGCCCCGGGGATCGATATCAAGTTCGGCGCCATCGAAGGCTATACGCCGGAAGCGGCCGAGGTGATGCCGCACGCCTGGCAAGGCGGCGCACAGACCTGGCTGCTTAAGGAAAAGCTGCTCGCCATGAGCGATGGCGGCACCGTGGTCATGAGCGTGCCGGCCAATCCCTATCGCTGTCCTCCAGGCCCTTATGAGCGCGCCTGCATGATCGCGCACTTCATGAAGACACGCAAACCGAAGTCGAAGCTGATCCTGCTCGATGCCAAGCCGACCTTTTCCAAACAGCCGGTGTTCGAGGAGGCATTCGCCGAGTACTACAAGGATATCATCGAGATCAATCTCACCAACGAGATCGATGACTACTCGGTGGTCAAGGTCGATGCGAAGACGGGCGAGGTCGTCACCAAGTCCGGCCGTAAAGAGACGCCGGCCCTCGCCAACATCATCCCGCCGCAGATGGCAGGTGTCATCGCTGAGCGCGCCGGGCTGACCGAAGGTGATTGGTGCCCGGTCAATCCGGTGAACTTCACTTCCACCAAGGCCAAGGACGTCTACATCGTCGGCGACGCGGCGATCGCCGCGGAGATGCCGAAGTCGGCGTATTCCGCCTTCAGTCAGGGTGGCGTTGTCGCGGCCGATATTCTGGCCGACATCTCGGGCAAGGAGCGTGCCCCCGGCAAATACCGCAACACCTGCTGGTCGATGGTCGCGCCCGACAACTCGGCCAAAATCGGCGGCGACTACACGCCGGGCGAAAAGGACGGCAAGCCCGGTCTCGTCGTCAGCGAGCCGTTCGTTTCCAAGGCCGGTGAGAGTGCGGAGGTGCGCCGCCAGTCGTATCAGGAGAGTATCGACTGGTATCAGACATTGGTCACCGACCTGTTCGGCAAGTCTCCGGTCACGACGGCGGAGCCGCAATAGCGCAGTCGCCCCGCCGTGCGGCGGGCCGATGTCATCCGCAGCCTCCTGGCAGGGTTTGCGTCCCCGGCATGCCTCTGCAACGCTGACCGCAATTGGATTTGAAGGGTACACTGGAGACGGCGGGCGTGGTTAAATGTGGCTGCGGCCGCTCCCCTCGGCCCGCGCACTGGGCCGCACGACCGGACAGGGTTCGTGCGACCCATGTTGACGTATACGTCAACTTTGAGGTATCAAGGGGCCTAATCTGGGCCGCGATGGGTCGTGGCCGGTTCCGGAGGCGCGACCATGGCGACGCTCGTCCTTTTGCTTCTGATTGTTGCTGGCGTCATCGGTTTGGGCATGGCGCGCGTGCCCCTTGCGATCTGGGCCGCGGCCGTGGGGCTTTTAACGCTGGTGTGGCGGTCAGGCGTGCTCGACGGTGAGCCCTCCGAAGCGGGCCTGATGAGCGTGATCGCCTGGGCGCCGTTTGCAATTCTCGCGCTGCTGTCGATCGCACCGTTGCGGCGCAAGCTGGTGGTCGAGCCTGTGTTCGGCATGGTGCAGAAAATTCTGCCCAAGGTGTCGGACACCGAAGCCCAGGCGCTGGAAGCCGGCACCGTCGGTTTCGATGCCGAGCTGTTTTCCGGCACGCCGGACTGGGTGAAGCTTCAGTCGATCCCGCCGATTGAGCTGACGGCGGAGGAGCAGGCCTTTCTCGACGGTCCGACGGAAGAGCTGTGCCGGATGATCGACGACTGGCAGGTCCGTCACAGCCTTCACGACATTCCCGATAACATCTGGGACTTCGTCAAGAAGCACGGATTCCTCGGGATGCTGATTTCGAAGGATCACGGCGGCCTTGGGTTCTCGGCCCAGGCGCAATCGCTGATCCTCGGCAAGATCGCCTCGCGCTCGCCCGATGTCGTCACCATCGTCATGGTACCGAACTCGCTCGGGCCTGGGGAGTTGATCGAGAAATACGGCACCGACCAGCAGAAGCATTATTATCTGCCGCGTCTCGCCAAGGGCCTTGAGGTGCCGTGTTTCTCGCTCACCGGGCCGACCTCCGGTTCTGACGCGGCGACGATGCGCGACATCGGCACGGTGGTGCGCGGCACGCACGAGGGCCGGGAGACGATCGGCGTCAAGCTGTCGTGGGAGAAGCGCTACATCACGCTTGGACCCAAGGCGACGCTCGTCGGTCTCGCCTTCCGGCTTTTTGATCCTGAGAACTTGCTCGGCAAGGGCGAGGACGTGGGCATCACGCTGGCGCTTATTCCCGCCAATCATACGGGTGTTGAAATCGGCCGCCGCCATCTGCCGTCCGGGGCCGCATTCCCCAATGGTCCCAACTGGGGAACGGACGTGTTCATCCCCATCGACTGGATCATCGGCGGGGAAAAAATGGTCGGCCAGGGCTGGCGCATGCTGATGGAATGCCTCTCCGCCGGCCGCGCCATTTCGCTGCCCTCGTCGGCCACCGCCGGCGCCAAGGCGATGCTGCGCGTCGCCTCTGCCTACGGCCGCATCCGCAAACAGTTCGGCCTGCCGGTCTCGCGCATGGAGGGCGTGGAAGAACCGCTGGTGCGCATCATCGAGACCGCCTACGTCAACGAGGCGGCCCGCGCCATGACGGCGGCGATGGTCTCTCGTGGCGAGAAGCCGTCGGTCATCTCCGCGTTGATGAAGTATCAGACGACCGAGAAGATGCGCCGCGCCGTCAACGACGCCATGGACATTCATGGCGGCCGAGCCATCTGCGACGGGCCGGCGAACTACCTGCAGTCGGCCTATCAGATGGTCCCGGTCGGCATCACGGTCGAAGGTGCCAACATCCTGACGCGCACGCTCATCACCTTTGCCCAGGGCGCGCTGCGCTCGCATCCCTATCTCTACAAAGAAGTGCAATCGGCGCAGAACCCGGACAAGGTCCGCGGGCTTGATGATTTCGACGAAGCCTTCCGCGGCCATATCGCCTTTTCGCTGTCGAATGCGACGGGTGCGTTCTTCCACAATCTGACCGGCGGTGCGCTGGCGTCGGCGCCCGGCAACGCGCTGCGCATGTCGATCTGGTATCGCCAGCTGGCGCGTGCCAGCCGTTCGTTCGCCTTCGTTGCCGACTTGACGGTGGCGCTGCTCGGCGGCGGGCTCAAGACCAGGCAGAAGATCACCGGCCGCATGGCGGATGCGCTTTCCGAGCTCTACATGCTCTCCGCCGTGTTGAAGCGCTATGAGGATGACGGTCGCCCGCAAGGCGATCATACCATCGTCGAGCTGGCCGCCCGCAACGGGCTCTATCGCTTCCAGGAGGCGATGGCGGGGACCATCGACAACTTCCCGGTCGGCTGGGCCCGGCCGCTGATGCGCGCCATCGTCTTTCCGCTCGGGCGCCGCTACAAGCCGGCCTCTGACGCGCTCGGCCGCACGGTTGCCAAGCATGTGCTGGAACCCGGTGAAGTCCGCGACCGGCTGACCCGCAACATCTTCATCTCCAAGGACGTCAAGGACCCGACCGGGCTTCTCGAAGTGACGCTCGAAAAAGTCATCGCCGCGGAACCTGTCGAAAAGAAGCTCGAAAAGGCGATCCGCGATGGCGTCGTGCGGCGCTACCATGGCATCGACTGGTTCGCCGATGCTGTTGCCAGGAACGTGTTGACGGAAGCGGAAGCCGAGCAGTTGCGCGAGGTCGAGCGTTTGACCGCGCGCGTCATCGCCGTCGATCACTTTGACCCGGCCGAAGTAACGCCCAATTACGTGTCGCTCGGCCACAATCAGCGGGGCAAGGAAACCTTGGCGGCCGAATAGCGATAAACAATATGCGACAATGACCGGCCGTAAGCCGGACTACCGACTGAACGCGCGTTTCGAGGATGAGATGACCGAGACCTCCATGCAACTCAAAGACTGGCGCTTCTCCATCGACGGCGAAGGCATCGCCTGGGCCATCTTCGACCGCGAGGGTGAAAGCGCCAACGCGCTTGGCCGCCGTCCGATCGAGGAACTGATGGCCATCGTCGAGCGGGTCGAAGCGGAGGCGCGTGCCAAGACGGTGCGCGGCCTCGTGCTCATGTCGGGCAAGGAAAAAGGCTTCATCGTCGGTGCCGACATTCGCGAGTTCGAAAACTTCACGACCGAGCAGCAGGTAATCGATAGCATCAAGCCGGTCAACGCACTGCTCGACCGCATCGAGAAAATGCCGGTGCCCGTGGTGGCGGCATGGCACGGCGTCTGCGTCGGCGGCGGATTGGAACTGATCCTCGCCTGCCACTACCGCATCGCTACGCGCGATGATGCAACCCGCATCGGCTTTCCGGAAGTGAAGCTCGGCATTTTCCCGGGCTTCAACGGTACCGCGCGGTCGATCCGTCAGGTCGGCCCCGTCGCCGCCATGCAGAACATGCTGACCGGGAGCATGATCCGTGCGTCGGCCGCCAAGGCGCTGGGCTATATCGATCAGCTCGTCAATTCACCTGGCGAACTGCGCTGGGCCGCGCGCAAGGCCGTGCTGCAAAACCGCAAATCCGAACCCGCAGGGCTCACCAAGTCGATGCTGACCAAGTGGCCGGCGCGCGACTTCCTTGCCAAGAAGATGAAGGAAGAGACGGCGAAAAAGGCGCGCGAGGATCACTACCCTGCCCCCTTCAAGCTCATCGATCTCTTCGCCAAGCACGGCGGCGATCTGAACGCGCTGAAGGTCGAGGAGACCAAGGCGTTCGCGCCGCTGATGGTGTCGGATACCTCGCGCAATCTGCGCCGCGTCTTCAAGCTGACGGAGCTGTTGAAGGCGCAGGCACCCAAAGGCCTCAAGTGGCGGCCGCAGCGCGTGCATGTGATCGGCGCGGGCACCATGGGCGCAGACATCGCCGGCGTCTGCGTCGCGGCCGGCATGGAAGTGACGCTGCAGGACATCAACGCCGAGCAGCTGGAAAAGGGCATCAAGGCCCAGGGCAAGCTGTTTGCGAAGAAGTTCAAAACCAAGCCGCTGCGGGACGCCGCCAAGTCGCGCCTCATCGCCGATCCGGATGGCAAGGGCATTTCGCGCGCCGACGTGATCATCGAGGCCATTGTCGAACGGCTCGACATCAAACAGAAGCTGTTTGCCGATCTTGAAACCAAGATCAAGGACGGCGCGGTGCTTGCCACCAACACGTCGTCGTTGAAGCTCGAAGACATTTCGGCGCCGATGAAGGACCCGGGCCGGCTGATAGGCCTGCACTTCTTCTCGCCCGTGCCGATGATGCCGCTGGTCGAAGTGGTGCAGGGCTCCAAGACCCGCGAGGACGAAGTGAAAAAGGGCGCGACCTTCGTCACGGCCATCGACAAGTTTCCGCTTATCACCAAGGACGTGCCGGGCTTCCTCGTCAACAAAGTGCTCACCCCCTACATGTTCGCCGCCTTCGAACGGTTGGAGAAGGGCGAGGACAAGGAAAAGATTGACGAGGCGGCGCGTGTCTTCGGCATGCCGATGGGGCCGATTGAACTCGCCGACAGTGTCGGCCTCGATGTCTGCGCCCACGTCGCCAAGATCCTTGGCAGCGCGCCGGTGAGCGATACGAAGCTCGATCGCCTCGTCGCCTCGGGCCGTCTGGGAAAGAAGACGGGTGAAGGCTTCTACGTCTGGAAGGACGGCAAGCCGCAGAAGTCGGGCGCGAAGTTCGCCAAGGCCGAACTCGACGCGCTCGGCCGCGATCTTGTCGAGCCGATGATCGCGGAAGCGCAGAAGTCGCTCGATGAAGGAGTGGTTGAAAATGCCGATCTCGTCGACGCCGGCATGATCTTCGGTACCGGCTTCGCCCCGTTCCGCGGCGGCCCGCTGCATTACAAGAAATCTCAGGGCGGTGCCGGCTCCACTTCAACGGCTCAAGCAGCTGCCGCCGAATGACGGATGGCTCTCCACTGCCCCCCCCAGCGGGGCGGGGGTGGGGAGAAGCCAAGGGCGTGATGTGGGGGTTGAACCGACGCATCGCGCCAAGACATTCACCCCACCCCTAACCCCTCCCCTGAGGGGAGGGGAATAGAGGGGAGTCGTGGAACGAAGCCTCTCTCAATCACGATGGAGAGGGCAACGAGAACGCAGAACTCTCCCCTCAGGATGGAGAGGAGACCTAACCCCACTTCCCCCCTCCCCCGAGGGGAGGGGAATAAGTGGGGTGCCTCATAGAGGGACGGCGACATCACCTTTCCTGGCACAGCGAAAGGGAGATCACCTTCCTTCAGGGAGGGACAGGTAAAGTAAGCTCCTCGCGGGGCGGAATTTTGAAATCGAAGCGCCTTGCGCGCAACGGAGTGAGACATGACTGAACTGCGCCGCGTTGCCATTCTGGGCGGAACCCGCATTCCCTTCTGCCGCTCGAACACGCTCTATGCCGATCTCTCCAACCTCGACATGATGTCGGCGGCACTGAACGGCCTCGTCGACAAATTCCACCTGAAGGGCGTGCATATCGACGAAGTCGTCGGCGGCGCCGTCGTCACCCACAGCCGCGACTTCAACCTGGCGCGCGAAGCCGTGCTCTCGACCAAGCTTGCCACCTCGACGCCCGGCATCACGCTGATGCAGGCGTGCGGCACGTCGCTTCAGGCGGCGATGGGCTCGGCCGCCAAGATCGCCACCGGCCAGATCGAGAGCGCCATTGCCTGCGGCTCGGATACGACCTCGGATGCGCCGATCGTGTTTTCCAAGAAGTTCTCCAAGCGCCTCGTCAACGTCGGCCTGCAGAAGTCGGCGCTCGACAAGCTGAAAGTCTTCAAGGGGCTCTCACCCGCCGAGCTCGCCCCGCAGCCACCGACGGTGGCGGAACCGCGCACCGGGCTCTCCATGGGTCAGCACGCCGAATTGATGGCGCAGGAGTGGAAGATCACCCGCGCCGAACAGGACCAGCTGGCGTTCGACAGCCACAAGAAGGCGGCGGAGGCCTATCGCGAAGGCTGGATGGACGATCTGATCGTGCCGTGTGCCGGGGTCTATCGCGACAACAACCTGCGCGAGGACATCACGCTTGAAAAAATGGCGACTTTGAAGAATGCGTTCGAGAAGTCTGAGCGCGGAACGTTGACGGCTGCCAACTCGACGCCACTCACCGATGGCGCCGCCGCCGTGCTCTTGTCATCCGAAGAGTGGGCGACCAAGCACGGATTGCCGGTGCTCGCCTACATGACGTTCTCGCAGCACTGGGCCAATGATTTCGTGGCCGGCGAAGGATTGCTGATGGCGCCGGCCACCGCCGTTTCCAAGATGCTCGACCGCGCCGGATTGACGCTCCAGGATTTTGATTTCTACGAAATCCACGAGGCCTTCGCCGCCCAGGTCTTAGCGACGCTCAAGGCCTGGGAAGATCCCGCCTTCTGCAAGACGCATCTGGGCAAGGATCAGCCGCTCGGTTCGATCGATCGTGCTAAGCTCAACGTCAAGGGCTCGTCGATTGCCGTCGGCCATCCGTTCGCGGCAACCGGCGCACGCATCATCGCCAATCTTGCGAAGCTCCTGTCGGTCCACGGCGGCCGCGGCCTCATTTCGGTGTGCACGGCGGGCGGCATGGGCGTGGCCGCGATTTTGGAAAGCGCCAAGGCCGCGGAAATGAGGAAGGCGGCGTAGGCAAATAAAACCCCACCGACGCGCCCCCGGCTCTGCGCCGCGAGACAATCGTCGCGCGCTCCGGCCGCGGATGCGAACGGGAGCCGTTGAGGCATTCCCCCAGGACATGCGCTCCCGGGCGAGCAGCGCGCGCAGCACCATTGCGAAGACCCGGGATCACGTCGCGCGAGGCGATGGATAGCACCGCGCCTGCGCCATCAAGGACGGCCCGATCTCTGGGGCAGACGAGGCCTGAGAAATGCGCTAAGGGGGCCGTCGAAGGAATAACTGGCCGGGGCCCTCATCGCATGGCGCAATCGTCGGAAAAGCAGCTTGAGGCCGCGCGGGCGCTGGTGCGCGAAGTTGCCGACAAGATGGATTTGAACGCCTGGGCGCGGCTGTGGGACGGGTCGCGCCTGCCGCTCGGCAAGGCGCCTAGCGGCAATTTCGAAATCAAGATTTCCGATCCCGGCGTCATCGGCGCGATTTTGCGCAAGCCCAAGCTCGATACTATCATCCACCAGTATGTCGACAAGGGCATCGATTTTTCCGGCGGTACGCTCGTCGACTTCGGCCGTGAACTTCAAGCCGGCAACAAGTCGATGAAGCTCAAGGCCAAGGACGTGGCGCGCTTGGGGTTGAAGCTGTCGCCCTTCATCATGGCCAAGTCCGGCGCGCAGGCGGGGGAGCAGGGGTTTGCCGGCGAGATCACCGGCAAGAAGCGCAAGACCGAGGACAACAAGGCCTTCATCCAGTTCCACTACGATCTGTCGAACGATTTCTACGCGCTCTTTCTCGATCCCGAGATGGTCTATTCGTGCGCCTACTACACCGATTGGTCCAACAGCGTGGAGCAGGCGCAGCGCGACAAGCTCGAAATGATCTGCCGCAAGCTGCGCCTGAAGCCGGGTGACAGAATGCTCGATATCGGCTCGGGCTGGGGCGGTCTCGTCTGCCACGCGGCGCAGAACTACGGCGTCACAGCGCACGGTTGCACGCTCTCCGAAGAGCAGCTGGCGTTCGCCCGCGACAAGGTCAAGCGTCTTGGCCTGGAAGATCGCGTGACATTCGAGCTGATCGACTATTCAAACGTCAATGGCACTTACGACAAGATCGCCTCCATCGGCATGTACGAGCACATCGGGTTGAAGAATATTCCCTCATATATGGACAAGGTGCGCTCGCTTTTGAGCGACGACGGGCTGTTCCTCAATCATGCGATTTCGCGGCGCGCGCCCAAGGGAAGTGGCGGCATGTTCAAGCGCATGCGTCCGGAGAAGAAGGCGATCGCCAAGTACATCTTTCCCGGCGGGGAGTTGGACGACATCGGCCATTCGGTCTCCGCCATGGAACGGGCCGGGTTCGAGGTTCACGACGTCGAAGGCTGGCGCATGCACTATGCGCGCACCTGCCAGCTCTGGTGCGAGCGGTTGACCGCCAACCGCGAGCAGGCGATCCAATTTGTCGGCGAAGAGAAGTACCGCATCTGGGTTGCCTATCTTGCCGGCGTCAGCCTGGCGTTCTCGCGCGGCACGCTGCGGCTGTTCCAGACGCTGGCGTCGAAGAGCGCCAAGCGGCCGCCGCCCTTGCCGCCGACGCGCGCCGATCTCTACAGGTGAGGGAGTAGGGAATAGTTCCAATTGGCGCGGGCGAGCGACTACTTCTTGGCTTTCAAATGATCTTCGCACTTCTGGCGGATATCGCCCAGGTCTGCGAGCGCGCGGGTGATGTCCTCGCGCTTCCTTTCGAGTTCGGCGATCGACGCCGTCACCATGTCGAGCAGATGATGGGTCTGGGCCAGTTGTCCCGGATCGGCATCGTAGAGGGCCAGATACTGGCCAACGTCTTCCACCGTGAAGCCGAGGTTGCGGCCGCGCAGAATAAGGATCAGCCGTGCCCGGTCGCGTTTGGAATAGCGGCGGTTGGTGCCGACGCGTTGCGGGGAAATGAGTCCGCGGCTCTCGTAAAAACGGATCGTGCGGGTGGTGATCCCGAATTCCTTGGAAAGCTCAGAAATCGTATACGTCGTCTCGGGCTTCGAGGCGGGCGCGGTTTGAGGTGTGCGCCCACGGACCGGCAGTTTCGTCGTCATGCCTTCTGACCACGCTTGGCGAGTTCCTCCGCGACAAGTTCCTTCTTCGACAATTTGCCGATCATGGTCTTCGGCAGTGCGTCGCGGAATTCGATCTCGGCCGGCAACTCGATTTTGGAAATCTTCTCTTCTAGATGCCTCATAATATCGGCTTGTGTCGCGGTCATTCCCGACTTGAGTTTAATGAAGGCTTTGGGAGCTTCGCCCCGGTAGGTGTCCTTGATGCCGATCACCGTCACTTCCTCGACCGCCGGATGCTGGTAAACGGCCTCCTCGATGCGGCGCGGGTAGACGTTATAGCCCGAGCAGATGATCAGGTCCTTGATACGGTCGACGATGGCGAAATAGCCCTTCTCGTCCATGATGGCGACGTCGCCGGTCCGCACGTACTCGCCGATGAACTGGGCGGCGGTCTCGTTAGGCTTCTTCCAATACCCCTTCATGACCTGCGGACCCTTGACGCAAAGCTCGCCGCGCTCGCCCTGCGGTACCTCTTTCGACGGGTCGTCGAGGTTGCGCAAAGACACCCAGGTCTGCGGCAGCGGCACGCCGATCGATCCGGCAACCACCGGGCCGTTGACCGGATTGCAGGTCACCACCGGAGACGTTTCCGACAGGCCGTATCCTTCAACCACCTTGCAGCCCGTCAGCGCCTCGAACTTGGTCTTAACCTCGATGGGAAGGGGCGCGCCGCCCGAGAGGCAGAAGCGCAGCGAGGAGAGGTCGAACTTCTTGATGTCGGGATGGTTGTTCATGGCGGTGAAGATGGTCGGCACCGCCGGCATGATGGTCGGCTTTTCCTTGTTGATGAGCTGCAGTGCTTCCAGGAGCTGGAATCGCGGCATCAGAATGATGCAGGCGGCCTTGGAGATGCCGAGGTTCATCACCACCGTCATGGCGAAGACGTGGAACAGGGGGAGGGCGCCCAGCACCCTTTCCTTGCCTTCGATCAGGTCCGAGGCCCAGGCGTCGATCTGGACCGTATTGGCGTAGAGGTTGGCGTGCGTCAGCATGGCGCCTTTGGGCGTGCCGGTCGTGCCGCCGGTATACTGAAGGACGGCGATGTCCTCGGCCGGATTGAGCGCGAGGGGAGCCGGTTTGTCCGTGGTAGCTGCCAGCGCCGCACCGTCAATCAAACGGTCCTTGAGTGTGGCCCAGTCGATCCTGGCAACATCCTTGCGCTTGAGGAGTTTGAACAACACCGCCAACGGGCCCGGCAGCTGCTTGGCGAAGGGGATGATCACGGCCCGCTTCAATACCCCGGCCTTCAGCAGACCCTCGACTTTCGGATAGAGCGCTGAAAGGTCATGGGTGACCATGACCTCGGTCTCGCTATCCTTGACCTGGAAGGCAAGTTCGTCATGAGTGTAAAGAGGGTTAAAATTGACGACGATGCCGCCAGCCTTTAATATTGCATAATAATACACTATGAAGGCCGGAGTATTTGGCAAGAACAAGCCGACTTTGACCCCCTTGGAGATGCCGGCATTCTGCAATCCAGCAGCTACGGCGTCCACTTCCTTTGCCAGTTCGGCATAGGAGGTGATCTTGCCCTTGAACTTGATTGCCGGATTGTTCGGATATGCTCTTGCTGCACGGTCAACAAGGTTTGGTAACGCCTCTTGTGCGATAGGCATGTCCCAGGCCACCGTTTCCGGGTAGTGGCGGGTCCAAAGCGGCTGGTGTGTGGAAGCGGCGTCTGACGGAGTGTGGGTCATCGGCGTCATCCCATGTGTCGTTTCAGACTGAGGCAAATTGAACACTTTTTCGGCGGCGAAAACCAGGGCGTTATCGCTGAAACGGGGGCGGGCGTCCGGCATCTGGGCGCGGTCCCTGTGGACGAGGGCGCGGAGGCCCGCAATTGGCCAGATCGGGGCTCAATCGTCAGAATGCGCGCCGGTGCCCCGGCACGTGGCACGAGCCATGCAGATGTCGGTCAACAAGCGTTCTACTAGCGCCCATTGACCATGTTGGGCAGCGGGCGGCATGTGTCCGGTTAAGGGCCGCAAGCTGGACTTGAATATCGTTTAAGGATATGTGACGCGCCAGCTGATCGGATTCCTTGAATTGAATTAGGCGAAGACGAAGCAAAACTGGCCTCCTGCGGAAAAATCGCGGAGGTAGGAGAGTGATATGGACGAAGTCGGGACCAAGATTGTCGACATCCTCAAGAAGCACATGAAAGAACCGCGCGACGACATTTCGCTCGACACGGCTCTGACGGATCTGAAAATCGAATCCCTCGACTTGGCGATGATCGTTTTTGACATCGAAGACAGCTTCGGCATTGAAATTCCCTACAACGCCAACGAAGACGTTGAAGACTTCAAGACCGTCGGCTCGGTTGTCGACCGGGTCAAGGCGCTGATGGCTGCCAAGGGCGCTTCGGCCGCCAAGGCCTGAGCGCAGGGACGCGCTGACACGACCGGCATGGCGGCAGTGCAGGTCTGCCCGCCGGCCGCTCTAGCGATACGGGAATGAACGGACCGGCTCGTCAGATGTGGTTGGCGAGCTCCGTCGCGTGCTGTCGCATGAACTTCGTGGCCGGCCGCGCCGGAACAAGCAGAAACGTAACACGTACCAGTAACGTAGAAAGAGTGATCGAATGCCGAACGTGAGCACGCCCCGCCGGGTTGTCGTGACGGGTACGGGGGTCGTCACCCCGATCGGAACGACGGTTCCCGATTTTTGGGCAGGTCTCAAGGCCGGCAAGTCGGGCGTTTCCGAACTCGGCGGATTTCCTCTCGACGACCTCAAAATCCTGATCGCCGCCCAGATCAAAGACTTCGATCACAAGGCGAGGCTGAAGCACTTCCAGCGCGACAAGATCATCCTGCATGCCGATCGCTACTCGTGGTTCGCCGCCGCGGCCGCCGATGAAGCCGTCAAGCAGGCCGGCCTTGAAGTTCCGTTCGTCAATCCGAGCCGCGCCGCGTGCATCATCGGCTCAGGTGCCGGCGGTCTGACGACCTATGAAAAAGCCTATCGCGATCTCTTCATCGAGAACAAGCGCGCCACCCATCCGCTGACGCTTCTTCGCATCATCGGCTCGTCCGCCTCGGCCCATGTCGGCATCGAGTTCGGCATCCGCGGCCCGACGTTCGCCACCTGCTCGGCCTGCGCCACGGCCAGCCACGCGATTGGCATCGCGCTCGATTACATCCGCCAGGGTATGGTCGACGTCGCCATCGCCGGCGCGTCGGAGAGCGTCATCAACTACGGAACGATGAAGGCCTGGCAGGCGCTTCACGTGCTCTCGCCGGAAGGCTGCTTCCCGTTCGCCAAGAAGCGCAACGGCACCGTGCTGTCGGAAGGCGCGGGCATCCTCGTGCTCGAAGATTACGAGCACGCCAAGAAGCGCGGCGCCACCATTCTCGCCGAGATCGTCGGCTTCGGCATGACGTCGGACGCCAAGGATATGGTGAACCCCGACACCGAAGGCCCGCGCGAAGCCATGCGCAACGCGCTCAACGATGCGGGGTTGAAGCCGGAGCAGATCGACTACATCAACGCTCACGGCACGGCCACGACCATCAACGACCGCAACGAGACTAACGCCATCAAGGAACTGTTCGGCGCGCATGCCTACAAGCTCGCCGTGTCCTCGACCAAGTCGATGCATGGCCATCCACTGGGCGCGGGTGGCGGTATCGAAGCAGTCGCGTGCATCAAGGCCATGCAGGAGGACTGGGTCCCGCCAACGATTGGTTTGGACGACCCCGATCCTGATTGCGATCTCGATTACGTACCGAACGCCGGCCGTGACCGAGAAGTTACCTACGCGATGTCGAACAGCTTCGCCTTCGGCGGCTTGAACGCGGTCCTCATCTTTGGCCCACCTCCGGCCTAAGCCTCTACAACATAATTGAATTGCGCCACGCGCCGCCGCGGGGCACATCGCCCTGCAGCGATAAAGCGCGTAGCTCACCACACCTCGCCTCTTGATCGGCGTGAGCCATGGTGACAATCTGCGAAGATCGGCGGCCGCGTATGGGTCCCGCCATCCGACGCGATTGAGTGCGTTATGTTGCGGGGAGGGGTTGATGCGCGAGGTGGTCATTCGTGCCGGAGAGGTCGCCATACGCGCGCGGCTGCTCGACACCCCGACGGCCGAACGCATCTGGGCCGCACTTCCCATCTATTCGGCTGCAAAGACCTGGGGCGGCGAAATCTATTTCGACGCGCCTGTCGGCCAGCCACTGGAACCCAACGCCCGTGAAACGGCGAAGCCCGGCGAGATCGCCTTCTGGCCACAGGGCGACGTGATCGCCATCGGCTTCGGTCCCACACCCCTGTCGAGATCCAAACGCGAAATCCGCTTTGCAGGTCCCTGCAACATCTGGGCTGAAGCGCTCGACGACGTCGCCCAGTTCCGCGCCGTCCACGCCGGCGAAGTCATCGCGGTGCTCGAAGCGGACCGGTAGGACACAGCGTCGCCATAGCCTGATTTGCTGAGGCGAGCCGATGACGACCCGTAATGATCGTTTCAATCTTCAACGATTTGTTGATGCCCAGGCGCGGGATTACCATCGCGCGGCCGCCGAACTGCGTGCCGGGCAGAAGCGCAGCCATTGGATCTGGTACATCTTCCCGCAAGTCGCTGGGCTTGGCGAAAGTGCAATGAGCCAACGTTATGCGATCGGTTCACTGGAGGAAGCGCGCGCTTATCTCGCTCATCAGCTTCTTGGCGAACGGCTGATCGCCTGCACGTCACTCGTGGTCGCCGCCGCGCCGAAGCCCATTGGCGTCATTCTGCCTTATCCCGATGACCTTAAGTTCCGTTCGTCGATGACATTGTTCGAGGCGGTCGCGCCTCCGGCGTCCGTGTTCGCGCAGGGATTGGATGTCTTTTTTGAAGGTGCGCGCGACGAGGCGACTCTTCGCATTCTTGAGAGCGTCTGAGGTGGGGCGGACGCGGCTCGGCGGTAGCGCCATCAAACGCTCGCGCGTGCGGCCGGCTCCCCGCAGGGGAGTCGCACGCGCCATCAAAAATGGTGGGCCCGCCAGGACTCGAACCTGGAACCAGACGGTTATGAGCCGTCAGCTCTAACCATTGAGCTACGGGCCCGCCGCGGCCTTCCTACCAGAGTTCTCGGCAGCCGCCAAACGGACGCGATGCCCAGATTTGGGCGCGATCGCTGGATACAAGGCCGCGCAAAGACCACCGGAGAACCCCATGATTTCCCTTCGCCTCCCCGCTCTTGTACGACCCCTGGCCGCCGCCGCGGCTTTGCTTGCCTTCACTCCCACGTTCGCTGCCGCCGAGGACAAACCCATGGAACGCATCATCACCGTCTCGGCCTCTGGCATCGTCTCGGCCGTGCCCGATGAGGCAACGGTCTCGACCGGCGTGACGAGCGAGGCCAAGACCGCCAAGGCGGCGCTTGCCGCCAACACCGCCGCCATGACCAAGGTGATCGAGGAGTTGAAAAAGGAGGGCGTCGACGCCAAGGACATCCAGACCTCGCAGTTCAACGTCGAGCCGGTCTACGTCTATCCGCAGGAAGGCAAGCCGCCGGTCGTCACCGGCTACCGAGTCAACAACATGGTCGGCGTAAAGGTGCGCAATCTCGACAAACTCGGCGGTGTGCTCGATCAGCTGGTCGGCGCCGGCGCCAACCAGATGAACGGGCTGACGTTCGACGTCAGTAAGGCCGAAACCTTGAAGGACGAGGCGCGCAAGGACGCGATGGCGAACGCGTTGCGCCGCGCGAAGCTGCTGGCAGCGGCCAGCGGCGCCGAAGTCGGCGAGGTGATGCAGATTTCCGAAGAGGTATCATACACCGGTCCGCAGCCGGTCGTGTTCGGCCGCGCCAAGGCCATGGCCGCGGAAGCGGCGGTGCCGGTCGAGCGCGGTACGCAAGATCTGGAAGCGCGCGTCACGGTGACGTGGAAGCTCAAGTAATGAGTTGAGGGGGCGCCGCCCGCCGTCGCCCCTCTTTCACATGAGCGACACGGTTTCGACCGTGACGCGCGACATCGGCGCGCCGGGCTGCAGCGTCCAATCTTCGAAATTGTGCATCTCGCCGGTCTCGCGGATCCGCTTCAACCTGGCGAGATCGATCGTCGCTGACACCCATTCGGCGGCATTCATATGACCTTCGGCGAGCACGCCGGTATCGGAAATGCCGTGCTCGCTCGGCACGTAGATGCCGGCCGAGCCTGCATTGAAATCGACGGCCGGTGACCAGGGCGCATCGCCCACCGTCGGGCTCTGCACGGTGGCAATGGTGTTTTCAAGCGCGCGCGCCTGCGAGCCGGTGCGCACGCGGTGATATCCCGAGACGCGCTCGGTGCAGGACGGCACGAGGACGACGCAGGCGCCGGCTTCCGCCATGGCGCGCACCAGCAGCGGGAATTCGCTGTCGTAGCAGATGGCGATGCCGAAGGTGCCGATGGCGGTCTTGAAAACGCGCACGGGCCCGCCGGCCGAAATGCCCCAGTCACGCTCGAACGGAGTCATGACCAGCTTTTCCTGCACGCCAATGCGACCTGCCGGCGTCACCATTTGCGCGGCGTTGACGTAGCGGCCATCGGCTTTGAGGGCCGGACCTGAGCCGACGAGAATGTGCACCTTATGCGTCTTGGCGAGCTCCGCATGGAACTTGACGCGATCCTCCGCCAATTCCGCCACACGCTTCAGCGTGATTTTCAAATCGCTGTAGACGTCCGGGCCCAAAGCAGCCGCTTGCTCGATCGCCGCATACTCCGGGAAAACGAGAAGCTCTGCTCCGGTCGCCGCCCCGGTCTTCACCCATAACGCGATCTTGTCCTCCCACTCGGCAAGCGTCTTCGGCTGGCCGATGGGATATTGCGCGGCGGCGACTTTGAGGGTGGATTTCGTCGTCATGTCTGACGCTTTCGGTTTTTCCTTTCCTCTCCCGGAACGGGAGAGGATGCCCGAAGGGCAGGTGAGGGACTTCGACTTGCACCAGTACGTGAGGCGAGCCCCTCATCCGGCGCTTCACGCCACCTTCTCCCCAAGGGAGAAGGAAGCTTTGCATCAGGCTCTAAAGCTTCTTCATCCAGAATTGCATCTTGTGGGTGGTCTCGCCCGGCTGGTCGATGTCCTTCCAGTCGTAGGTGGCGATGATGCCATCGGCGGGTTCATAGCCGCGCTTTCGCCAGAACGGATCGAGCGGCGCGTAGTCGGCCGGCTTCAAGGGATGATCGTCAGGCCTGACGACGCGGCAGAAGGTCGAGTGAGTGAAGCCGCCGAGCTTGTGGGCCTGCGCTTCACGCCCATCAAAGAAGGCGTGGCCGAGCCCATAGCCGCGATGGCTTTTGAGCAGAACGCTCTCGCCGCAATAGAAGATTTTCGAGATATCGAAGCCGGCTTTCTTGAACGGCTCGCCGAATTCATCCGCATGCTCGATCATCGGCGCGCCGGTCGACGCGCCGACCATATCCTTGCCGTCGTAGGCGCAAATGACGACCGCGCCGTTGGCCTTGGCGAATTGCTTCAGATACTTCTCTTCGTATTCGAGCGTACCGTCATAAAGATAGGGCCAGTCGCGAAACACGATCATGCGCAACCGTGCGAGGTCGGGGAGGATTTTGTAGATGTCCTCACCGGTGACCGACGTCACGTCGAGTTTTTTCTTGTCGTCTTTCATCGCATCTGGCCCTTCGTCTCGTGGCGGCCGATCAGCCTGCGACCTGGGTGATCCAGTCGGTGAGATTGTAGTAGGTCGTGACGCGGGCGATCTTGCCGTCGCGGATGGCGAAGAAGGTGCCGGCCGGCAGCACGTACTTCTGGCCCTTGGCGGGCGGCAGGCCTTCGTCGGTATTCTTGTAGACACCATGGACGTTGAACTCGGCGGACGCGCGGCTCGCATCCTTCGACACCATGACGACGATGTCTTTCAGCTCTTCCTTGTAGTTGTGGTCCATGCGGGCGTTGAAGGCGCGGAACTTGTCCTTGCCATGGCGGCGCTCGCCCTGGTTGATGTCGTGGATCACATCGTCGGTCAGGTGCGCAATCATGCCTTCGCTGTCGCCCTTGTTGAAGGCGGCGTAGTAGTCGCGGATGAGTTGAGCGGTGGCGGCGCGGGCTTTGGATTCGGGGCTCGTATCGGTCATGGGGCATCTCCGGCTGAAAGGGATTCGAGGTCGAACAGGTTTGCGGCCTGATTATCACCTTGGCCCCCCGGCACAAGACCCTGCCGGGCCTCAGGCCTGCGGCCGCGTGACCCCGGTCAGACGGGTATGGTTTACCTACCCTTTTCCTCGTCTTCGTCGACGGCGTGGAACGAGTGCAGCATGCGGTGCCCGAGCGGCGCCAGCACCACGCCGGCCGTCGCGATGATGAACACGCCGGAATAGAGCGCATAGAGGCCGGCGAACAGCTTGCCTCCGGTTGTCTTCATCTCGTCGACCGGCCCCATGCCGGCGAGGATCATCGACGCGTTCAGGAATGCGTCGAGCGCACCCATGCCCTCGAAAGTGGCGTATCCGGCCATCCCGGCGGCGAGCGACACGCCGATCATGGCAAGTGCGATGACGAGGTTCCAGACCAGCCGCCGGTAGAGCACGGCAAGCGGCGCCAGTTGCTCGTGCCGCCGTTCGTAGGATGAGTCTTGGCGCATGAAGTGACCGTCCGTTTGCACACCCTGCGCCCCGACGTGCTGCAGGCGGGTTCAAATTTACCAGTTCGTGCCTTTTCAGCCTAGCGGGAAGCGGCTAGAGCCTCGCGCATGACGACCTCGATCACATCTCTCTTCGTCAGCAAGGTTTATCGCGAGGATCTGCCCGCCGCGTCCTGCCGCCCGCTGCTGGCCGAACTGGAGCGCGCGGCGCGGATGCTGGCGGTGGAAGATGGCGCCGGCATCGCCTGGGCCGGGGAGCACGACTATCCAGGCTACACATCCTACGCCTCGCTCAACGATCTGCCGGTTCGCGATCCCGCTTTTGCCGACTTGAAGGACCTGCTCGACCGGCATGTCTTGGCGTTCGCCCGCGAACTCGATCTAGACCTTGGCGGACGCGGGCTGGAACTCGATAGCCTGTGGGTCAACATTCTGCCGCCCGGCGGCTATCACACCGCCCACATCCATCCCCACTCGGTGATTTCGGGCACCATCTACGTCGTGGTGCCGAAGGGAGCGAGCGCGCTCCGCTTCGAGGACCCGCGGCTCCCGATGATGATGGCGGCGCCGCCGCGCAAGGCCAAGGCGCGCGACGACAACCGCACCTTCGTTTCGATCGCGCCCAAGCCCGGCACCATCCTGCTGTGGGAGAGCTTTGTGCGCCACGAGGTGCCGGTGAACCACGGCAAGTCCGACCGCATTACGGTCAGCTTCAACTACCGCTGGGAGTAACGCGCTTAACCGCCGGTGGCGTGGACGACCAGTTTGCGGGTATGCGGCGCGAGGCGGTGCTCGAACAGGTAAAGGCCCTGCCAGGTGCCGAGTGCCATCCGCCCGCCCACGATCGGGATGCCGAGCGAGGCTTGGGTCAGCGCGCCTTTGACATGGGCCGGCATGTCGTCGGGGCCCTCCGTCGTGTGGATGAACAGGTCATCGCCGTCCGGTACCAGCCGGTCGAAATAGGCGATCAGGTCGCGCTGGACGTCCAGATCGGCATTCTCCTGGATCAGGAGGGATGCGGACGTATGCCGGCAGAAGACGGTGACGAGCCCTGAGGCCATTTGCGCTCGCGCAACGCAGCCCGCCACCTCCCGTGTGATCGCATAGAGGCCCCGGCCCCGGGTGGAGACGGTGATTTCCTCCTGGTGCTGGTGCATAGTGGCTCCTTTAAGATCAGGCGACACAGGACGGTCATGAGCAGAGCATTCGTCAAGGACGATGATGGCGGGCAGGGCAACGAGGATCTGCCCGACCGGCTGATTTCCGAGCATCCCAATCTGGTGACGCCCGAGGGTCTCGCCCAGATCGAGGCCGAAGTGAAGCGGCTTGGCGAAGCTTATGCGGCGGCTCAGGTGGCGGCCGACAGGGCCGAGCTGACCCGCGTCGCCCGCGATCTGCGCTACTGGTCGGCGCGGCAGTCATCCGCCCAGGTGGTGACGCCGCCGCCCGGGCATCAGGAGGTGCACTTCGGCTCGACCGTCACTATCCGCCGCGAGGACGGGCGCAAGCACACCTACCGCATCGTCGGCGAGGACGAGGCCGATCCGTCGAAGGGCTCGCTATCCTACGTCTCGCCCCTGGCGCAGATGCTGGCCGGCAAATCGGTCGGCGACACCGTCAAAGTCGGCGGCGGGGAAGCGGAGATTTTGGGGATCGGGTGAGGGGGCCTGTTTTCAAACGGCCAGCTTGCCACTGATCCAGTCCGGCAGAAACGAACGCAGACTGGAGGACACCCATGCCCGGCTGTCGTCCTCGTGATTCCAAACGAAGATGTCGGGGCGGCGCACTTCGCCGCCGGCGATCGTGTAAGCGAACTGATCGCCGTTGCCGGCATCCGAAAAGAACAGCAGGCAATCGAACGGCATGTAGAGGGTCTTGAATTCGGGGTAGGCGCGAAAGTGCAAGTTGTCGCCGATGATCCGTTGAAGTGGCCAGACCAGTGACAGATCGTACTCGCCCGTGAGGCCGTCTGTGTGCGCCAGTAGCTCTCTCAAATGAGGCGGAAGTTTCAGACCAAGGCGGGTCTCAGCGGCAACGAGGTCGACCTCGCTCGCGCCATCGGCAAAATTGGGGCACGGGGTCAAGGTCCGCAGGTCGGCGGGCCAAGCCATTGGGCTGCTCTCCACTTACGCCGCCGAAAGCTCGAAGCCGGGGCTTCGAGCGATCAAGGTCCGGCCCATCTCAATTATCCAGGAAGCTCCTCAGTTTCCGCGACCGGCTCGGATGCTTCAGCTTGCGCAGCGCCTTGGCTTCGATCTGGCGGATGCGTTCGCGCGTGACCGAGAACTGCTGACCGACTTCTTCCAGCGTGTGATCGGTATTCATGCCGATGCCGAAGCGCATGCGTAACACGCGTTCCTCACGCGGGGTGAGCGAAGCGAGCACGCGGGTCGTGGTTTCCCTCAGGTTGGACTGAATCGCCGCCTCGATGGGCAGCACCGCGTTGCGGTCCTCGATGAAGTCGCCGAGGTGGCTGTCCTCTTCATCGCCGATCGGCGTTTCGAGCGAGATCGGCTCCTTGGCGATCTTCAGCACTTTGCGCACTTTTTCGAGCGGCATGGCGAGCTTTTCGGCCAGTTCTTCCGGGGTCGGCTCGCGGCCGATCTCGTGCAGCATCTGCCTCGACGTGCGCACGATCTTGTTGATCGTCTCGATCATGTGCACGGGGATGCGGATGGTGCGGGCCTGATCGGCGATCGAGCGGGTGATGGCCTGACGGATCCACCACGTCGCGTAGGTCGAAAACTTGTAGCCGCGGCGGTACTCGAACTTGTCGACCGCCTTCATCAACCCGATGTTGCCTTCCTGGATGAGATCGAGGAACTGCAGGCCGCGGTTGGTGTATTTTTTCGCAATCGAGATGACGAGGCGCAGGTTGGCCTCGACCATTTCCTTCTTCGCCTGCCGGGCCTCGCGCTCGCCCTTCTGCACCGCCTTGACGATGCGGCGGAACTCGGGGATTTCGAGCCCCGTCTCGGTCGCCAGCGTGTGGATGTCTGTGCGGATCGTGGTGATCTGGTCGCGCTCGTGCTTGACGAACTGGGTCCACTTCTTGCCGTTCGTGCCCATGCGGTCGAGCCACGTCTGGTCGAGCTCGTTGCCGTAGTATTCGTCGATGAAGGCCTGCCGCGGCACGCCGTAGCTGTCGGCAAGCCGCATCAGCCGGCCCTCGAAGCCGATCAAGCGTTTGTTGATGGCGTAGAGCTGCTCGACCAGGCTTTCGATACGGTTGTTGTTAAGCGAGAGCGATTTGACCTCGGCGACGATCTCTTCGCGCAGCTTGTCGTAGGTCTTCTGCTGGGCCCGCGTGCCCTGTTCGCCCGCCACCTGCTGCTCGAGCTTCTTGTCCTGCTGCTTGCGCAGCTTCTTATAGGTGCCCGCGATGAGGTCGAAGGTTTCGAGAACCTTGGGCTTCAGCTCCGCTTCCATGGCGGCGAGCGACATGGCGTTCTCGAACTCGTCCTCGTCCTCCATCTCGCCTTCGCCGGCGGCGGTTCCTTCGCCGTCGCCCCCGGAGGGTTCTGCGGCGGCGAGCCCGTCGCCGACCACGGGCGGCATCTTGGCTTCGGGACCTTCGTATGTTGCTTCCAGATCGATGATGTCGCGAAGGAGGATCTTTCCTTCGTTCAACTCGTCGCGCCAGATGATGATGGCCTGGAAGGTCAGCGGGCTTTCGCACAGGCCAGCGATCATCGCTTCGCGGCCGGCCTCGATGCGCTTGGCGATGGCGATTTCGCCCTCGCGCGAGAGCAGTTCGACCGAGCCCATTTCACGCAGGTACATGCGCACGGGATCATCGGTGCGTTCGGCGGGCTCGGCCTTGGCCTCGGATTTGACGAGCGCGTTCTGGGCGACGAGCGAGCGGCTTTCCTCTTCGTCAGCGCCGTCTTCAGCGCCTTCGGCGCCTTCTTCGCCATCCTCGTTCTCGACGACGTTGATGCCCATGTCGGAGAGCATCGCGTAGAGGTCTTCGATCTGGTCGGACGACACCTCTTCCGACGGCAGCACCGAGTTCAACTGATCAAGCGTGACGTAACCGCGGGCCTTGGCCGTCTTGAGCAGGCGCTTGACCGCCTGATCGGAAAGGTCGAGCAACGGGCTGTCGCGTTCGGGCGCTTCCGCCGCCGCCGTGCCAGGTTCCTCGGTCTTCTGTGCCGCCTGCGGAGTGCGTGCCATCGTTGTCCTTTGTTCGTCCAAGGGGCTCGGGCCCGATATGCGGGGAGAGCCTGGTTCAACCTGGGTTCAATCAGCAACCTTCAGGCCATCGCGCCGGTTGCGATGGCCAGAAGGTTAAGAGTTCGCCGTCCCGTCTGCGGCCTTGGCCAGTGCCGGTGGCGGCAATGGCGTTTCGGCCTCAAAATCCCTGGCCTCAAGGTCCATGTGTTCAGCCATGCTGAGGTGGGCAATCTGCCGTTTGATATCGAGGAGCCGCGCCTCAGCCTCTTCCGTGCACTCCCGGCACCACGCCTCTTCCGCAGCCTTGAGCATACGCTCAAAACTGTCCTGGCGCTTATGCAGCGCGAGGACATGACGCCAGCCGGCCTCGGCTTCGGTCGCAGACGCCTCCTGCCCGGCGAAACGGTCGCTGTTGTGCGTCATCGTTCGCGCGATGAGGTCCACGACCTTAGAGACCCCCGATTTGCTCAATTGGGAGCGCAATGTTGCTGTGTCAAGGGAATTGTTGCGGGCGTGGATCGATAGGATTTCATCGCGTAGCGCGGAGGCCGCAACCGAACCGAACGACAGCTCGCCAAGTTCCTCAGAATGTTCATCAATCAGCCACGGATGGTTGATGACGGTCTTAAGGATGAGGGCCTCGCGCGGGGGCAGCGGCTGGGCAAGCCCGATCAGCTCGGCGCTGGCGCCCTGGGGCGGGGGCGTGAAGGCCTTGAACCGGGACGGGCGGCCTGTGAGCCGCTCGCGCTCTCTCATGCGCCAATCGGGGGCCTGGACCGGGCGGGCATAGCTTGAGGCAAACTCCGACCGGGTGGCCTTCGACGCCATCTGGCCGGCAAAGCCGCGCGACTGCGACCGGGAGAGCGCAAACAGCCGGTCACGGATCTCCCGCTCGTAGTGGCTGCGGACGGTCGGGTCCTGGATTTGCCGGGCGAGGCCCTTCAGCCTCTCTTCCAGCGCCGCCCGCTGTTCCGGCGTTGCGAGCGGGTGGGCGGCGGTTTCGCGCTCCCAGAGCACATCGATCAGCGGCCGGGTGCGGGCCAGCACCTCATCCATCGCCACTGAGCCCTGCTGGCGGACGAGATCGTCGGGGTCGAGGCCGTCCGGCAGGAACGCGAAGGCCAGGCTCATGCCGGGTTTGAGGTGCGGCATGGCCGTATCGACGGCGCGATACGCCGCCTTCTTGCCCGCACTGTCGCCGTCGAAGCAGAGGATCGGTTCAGGCACCATGCGCCAGAGAAGCTTGACCTGATCTTCCGTCAGCGCCGTGCCCAGCGGCGCGACGCTTTCTGCAAATCCGCCTTCCGACAGGGCCACCACGTCCATGTATCCCTCGACCACGATCAGGCGGTCGCGGTCATGGGCGACAGGGCGGGCTCGCGCGGCGTTGAACAACAGCCCGCCTTTGTGGAACAGAGGCGTCTCCGGCGAATTCAAGTACTTCGCGGGAACATCCTTTTCGAGTGCGCGGCCGCCGAATGCGACGACCCGGCCCTTCAGATCGGTGATTGGAAACATTACGCGGTGGCGGAAGCGGTCGTAGGGTTCGGGGATGTCAGGCCCGCCAATTTCCATACCGGCGGCGATCATATCGGGCAGCGTGAAGCCAAGGCCCGACAGATGGGCTTTGAGCGCGGTGCGGGCGTTGGGCGCATAGCCCAGGCGGAAACTGGCAATGGTTTCGCGCGCCAGACCGCGCTTTTCCAAATAGCGCCGCGCCTCGGCCCCGGAGGCATGGCGCAGGTTGTCCTCGAAGAACCTGGCGGACGCTTCGAGCAGCCTGTAAAGCCGTTCGCGCTGATCATCGGCGGATTGATCGCGCTCGGTAGGCTTGGGCAGCGTGACGCCCGCTTCGGCGGCGAGCCGCTCGACGGCTTCCGGGAATTCGAGCCCCTCCGTCTTCATCAGAAACGTGAAGATGTCGCCATGCTCGCCCGACGCAAAACAGTGGTAGAATCCCTTTTGATCGTTGACGAAGAACGACGGCGTCTTCTCGATCTTGAAGGGAGAGAGACCGGACCACTCGCGGCCCTTCTTCTTGAGCGCGACCTTGCGGCCGACGACCTGACTGACAGGCAATCGGGCGCGGATCTCGTCAAGCAAGCTCGGGCTGAACCGCATGTGACTCCTCAATGCATTGCAAATGGGGTGCGAGCGCCCATCCGCAAACCTCACATTGGCATAGGTGATTCGCGGCCCGCGCCCGATTCTCTCAGGCGCTTCGGGCCAGTGTCTGCCCGCAATTCACAGGGGGAGGGGCTTGACGGGGGGAATTGGCCGCTCAGCGGCGGCCGAAACCGTGGTGGCGGCCGGCTGGCTCGGCTGGCGTGATCCGGCCGCGGCGCGGCTCGATATGGCGGTGGCTATCGTGGCTTTGCGTCTCGTGCCGGGGAGGGGCATGCTCGGTCTCGTCGACCGGAACTGAAGTGACGCGCCGCGCCGCCATGCGTGGGGTCTCGTTGACGTAGGCGGCGTTGGTCCTGATGTGGCGATCCGGCTTTTTCGGCGCGCCGAATGGGGGGCCGTAGGCGTTGGGGCCTTCGTCGCCCGTATCCTTGAGCGCCATGATGATCACGCCGAAACCGATCAATTGATAGACCATCCGAACCCGCTCAAACCAGGCGGCCGTGTCGTGGTCTTCCTCGAACGGGCTGATGGCGAGCTTCCAATTGTCGATGGCGAACATGTAGGCGGCAAACGTCATGGCGAAGAACGGCACGATCAGGATCGCCGCGTTGCCGCTATCGTGAAACCGCCGGCTCAGGATCGAAAACAGCATCCAGAGCGAGACGAGTTGGCCGATGGAATAGGCGTTATAGGGCTCAAGCGTTTCGATGTGGGTGTTGAGATAGACCTGCACCGCGCCGTGAATGCACAGGATGATGCTGGCAAGCACGATGAACGTCAGCTGGGAGAGGCGCCCCCAGGGCGTAAAGAGCGCGATCAGTATGCTGCGCAGAGGTGCCACGGCCAACCTCGCTGAAATATCGCGCGAGTTTAGCCTGTGATGGTTTGCGGAAGATTAATTCGCGTCCTGAGCCGCGGCGAACTCCTAATTCCGGGTAAAGCCTGGGCCGCAAATTTGAAGAACCTTGGCGCGGCCTAACCGCCAAGGGCCGTCTTGACCGCGGCCGACGCCTTCTGAAAATCCATTTGGCCGGCGTACTTCGCCTTCAGTGCGGCCATCACCTTGCCCATGTCTTTGGGGGACGCGGCGCCCGTCTCGGCGACGGCGGCGGCGATCGCGGCGGCGACCGCAGCCTCGTCCATCTGTTTGGGCAGATAGCCTTCGATGATACCGATCTCGGCCTGCTCGACGGCGGCAAGGTCGGCGCGGCCGCCTTTGGTGTACTGTTCGATGGAATCGCGCCGCTGCTTGACCATCTTGGTCATCACCTGGATGACGCCGGCCTCATCGAGCGCACCTGTGCCGGCCAGTTCCGTCTTCTGGATCTCGGCCTGGATCAGCCGCAGCGCGCCGACTCGCGCCTTGTCGCCAGCCTTCATGGCCTCTTTGATATCGCTCATGATCTTGGCGCGCATGTTTGGTCTCCCGGTTGGCTCGCGAAGGGCCTCAGCGCTGTTTAGGCGCGGACGGCGTGCGCGGCAAGACGCGCGCTGCGTCCGCGCGCCAAGCAATTGACCTCCAAGGGGGCTTCCCCTAGGGTCCGCCGCGTTTGAACCCGGCCTGCCTTTCATATCGCGCCGCGCCCGGCGGGCGCCCATCTGATCGGCATCGCCCCTTCTTCTTGGATGTTTGATGACGACGACGCCCGCGCCCTGGACGGAACAAGCTGCCACCGCCCGCCTGGTGCTCGACGACGGCACCGTGATTTCCGGCGTCGGACTCGGCGCGACCGGGTCCGCCGTGGGCGAAGTCTGCTTCAACACCGCGATCACCGGCTACCAGGAAATCCTGACCGATCCCTCCTACGCCGGGCAGATCATCACCTTCACGTTCCCTCACATCGGCAACGTCGGCACCAATGCCGAAGATACCGAGACGTCGAACCTCGCGGCGCGGTCCGGTGTGCGCGGCTGCGTGCTGCGCGCCGCCGTCACCGAGCCGTCCAACTATCGGGCGGCCGAGCATCTCGACCAGTGGCTGAAGGCCAAGGGCATCATCGCCATCACCGGCGTCGATACGCGCGCGCTCGCCGCCCGCATCCGTGAGATGGGTATGCCGAATGGCGTCATCGCCCACGCGCCCGACGGCAAATTCGACATCGAGAAATTGAAGGCGGAAGCCAAAGCCTGGCCCGGCCTCGTCGGCATGGATCTCGTCCCCGACGTCACGACCGGTCAGAGTTATACGTGGGATGAGATGCGCTGGGTGTGGAACAAGGGGTTTCCCAAGAACGAGAACCCGGAGTTTCACGTCGTCGCCATCGACTACGGCTTGAAGACCAACATTCTGCGCTGCCTCGCCAAGGCCGGCTGCAAGGTCACCGTGCTGCCCGCGACCGCAAAGGCGGAAGACGTGCTGTCGCGCAATCCCGACGGCGTGTTTTTGTCGAACGGCCCGGGCGATCCGGCCGAGACCGGCAAATATGCGGTGCCCGAAATCAAGAAGCTGGTTGCGTCCGGCAAGCCGGTATTCGGCATCTGCCTTGGCCACCAGATGCTCGGCATCGCGCTCGGCGGCAAAACCAAGAAGATGCATCAGGGCCACCACGGCGCCAATCATCCGGTCAAGGACTTCACGACCAACAAGGTCGAGATCGTGTCCATGAACCACGGCTTCGCGGTCGATCGCGACAGCCTGCCCAAGGGCGTGGTCGAAACGCATGTTTCCTTGTTCGATGGGTCCAATTGCGGCATCGCGCTGGACGGCAAGCCGGTGTTCTCGGTCCAGCATCACCCCGAAGCCTCGCCCGGCCCGCAGGACAGCCACTATCTCTTCACCCGCTTCGCCAACTTCATGCGCGCGCAAAAGGGCGGCAAGGCGATAAGGGAGCGGTAGTCAGCCCATGGTTCGCGGATTGCGACGGATGATCTGCGCGACTGCGATGGGTGCCGCCAGTGCACTCGTTCCACTCTCCGCCCAAGCCTGCAAATATGAGGATACGGCGCTCGCCGCTCAGCTTCGTCGCTTCGCCGAAACGTGCGGGCACGTCTTGTGCGGGTCCATTCACCCGTCCGATCCCGATGTTCTGAAGCGGGGTACATCGTGCGACGGCGATCCACTGATCGCATTGACGGCCGATTGGCTTCAAGCTCGTTTCTCCGGGGCCGTTGTGATCGGCGAAGTACATGACAATGCATCGCAGCACGAGGTGCAAGCCAATTTACTGCGCTCCGATCCGGTGCCGTCGCCGGAGGATAAGGCCGCAATCGTATTCGAGCAGGTGCGTTCCGATCAACAGTCCGGGCTCGATCAGTTTGCGCTCCTGCAGACGCGGCCGGCGGCACCGGCAACGCTTGCTGAATTCAAGCGCCTTACAAATTGGGACACGTCCGGCTGGCAGCAATACAACTACGATCCGCTGCTGCAGGCCGCGATCGATTTGCAGCTGCCGCTCTACGCCGGCGACGTGCCGCGCGCGACGATGTTGAAGGTCGCCAAGGAAGGCGAGGCGGCGCTGCCTTCCGATGAACGTGCCCGCCTCAAACTCGACGTGCCTCTGGGCGAAGCCAACGACGCCGCTTCGCTTGCCACGATCGAGGAGAACCACTGCGGTCTGATGCCCAAAGAAGCTCTCAAACCGATGGCCTATGCGCAGCGCTACCGCGATGCCCACCTCGCTGATGCAACCTTGAACGCCGCCGAAAGGCACGGCTCCGCCATCCTCATCACCGGTAACGAGCACGCCCGCACCGACCGCGGTGCGCCCTGGTACATCCGCCAGCGCGCCCCTGACAAAAAAGTCGTTTCTGTCATGCTGATCGAGGTCGAGGCGGGCAAAACCGATCCCGAGGCCTACGTGCCGCGCGGCCCGGATGGTAAACCGGCCGCCGACTACATCATCTTCACCCCTGCCGCCCCGCACGAAGACCAGTGCGCCAAAATGCGGGAGCGGATGCAAAAGAAGAAGTAGCTCGTATTCCCTCGCCCCGTCGCCTTCGTTCAAGTGAACGGGGAGAGGATGAGGGGCGGCCGCATCCGCTCGGCGCCGCCGTAAAGCAACATTTCCGAAGTTTAAGGATCGACCTGCCGCAAAGTCTGCGTATAAAGCCGCAAAAAGCTTTATCGCGGAGGACCCTGATGCGGCGTGCTGGTTTGGCCTGTTTCACCGTTTTTGCTCTCGCTCTCCCGGCGCACGCCGAGGATTGCTCCAAGGACGTGCTCGCCGCGGTCGAGAAGCAGCGCACATCGAAGGCGTTCCGCGTCTCCATGGTCCAGCCGACGGTGGAAGGCCCGGTCAAGATGACGGTCGATTATCTGCCGCCAGACCGGATGCTGCAGACCGTGACCGCCGATCACATGCCGGGCGAACAGCACACCATGCTGGTCGGGACCCGTGCCTTCGCCGGCAGTGGCGGCGGATATGAGGAATTGCTGCCCCACCTCGCCCAATCGGTGGTTACCGAAATGAAGGCCGCTGTCGGCAAACCGGAAAACGTCGGCACCTTCGAATGCGCGGGCAAGCAGTCCTTTGAGGGCAAGGACTACTTGGCCTATCGCGCCGTCGACAAGGAGGCAAAGCCTGGCACGCCGCCCGACGAGGTGCTGGCGCGCACGATTTATGTCGACGAGGTGACGGGACTACCGGCCTATAACGTCGTTGCCACCGTCTCGGGCAAGGCGCCTCCGGTGATGAAGGTCGAATATTCCTACCCTGCCGACGTCGTCATCGAAGCGCCGGCCAACGCGCCGGTGCAAAAAGCGCCGCACTGATGCATTTCCTTGCACGCGCTACCCCACTCCGGCATGACGGCCCATTAGCTTGAACCCTTCAAGGACACCATTGCCATGCGACCCCTCTTACTCGGCATGACCGCCCTGCTGCTCAGCGCCGGAGCCGTGGCGGCTCAGACGCCGCCGGCAGGGGCACCTGCGGGCGCGCCGGGCGAGTCTGCCGACGGCAAGGCCAACGCCAATCCCTGTCGCGACGAGGTCTCAGCCGCGTTGAAGAAGCTGCGCGCGACGTCGTGGTTCCGCATGAACACGACGATGATCACCGAGACCGGGCCGGTCGCCATGGAAATCGATTACGTTCTCCCCGACCGCATGCATCAGAAGGTCACGCAGAAGCTTGCCAACACGGCGTCTGAAATCATCCTGGTCGGCGACAAGGCCTGGGGCAGTGACGGCAAGGGCTGGGCACCGCTTTCAGGCGAGCTGACCAGCCAGTTGAAGGCGCAGCTGTACGAGAACGTCATCGAAGAGCAGAAAGACGTCGGCAACTACGCCTGCAAAGGCCGCGCCCAGTTTGAGGGCCGCGATGCGCTGTCCTACAAGCTCGAGGACGAACCGGCCAAGGATTCGACCGCACCCAGAAACAGTACCTTCCGCATGTTCTACGTCGATGCGCTGACCGGAATGCCTCTCGGCAACGCTCTGCTGGTGCCGGGCCGCGAGCAGGCGCCGCTGTTCAAGGCGACGTATGCCTATCCGATCGACATGAAGATCGAGCCGCCGAAGGACGTGATGCCGCCGCCGGCTGCGGCGCCGGCTCCCGCCACCTCAGCGCCCTCGACCGCTCCTGCCTCAGATGCCGCCAAGGAGCCCGGCAAACAGTAGAAAAATTCTGCGCCCGAACGCCCGTATTTGGGCGATCGCGCACGGCCCCCCACAGCGCGTTATGTCGCGTCGCAGCAAGGCTATAGCCAAGTGCGGACAAGTGGGCTACAGGACGCCCTTGCCAAATTCGAACGAGCCGCGCCAGGCGCCCCTTGAAAAGGGTTGCCTGCGGTTCGACGTGTGACCGCGAGCCGTTTTCCCGGTTCCCGCACGCAGAAGATCGATAACGCTCAACTGCCGCCGGGCCGATTGCCCCGCGGAGACCGCCGAGGATCAGGACCGCTCCATGCCCAAACGTACCGATATCAAGTCGATCCTCATCATCGGCGCCGGACCGATCGTCATCGGCCAGGCCTGCGAGTTCGACTACTCGGGGACGCAGGCCTGCAAGGCGCTGAAGGCCGAGGGCTACCGGATCATTCTCGTCAACTCCAATCCGGCGACGATCATGACCGATCCGGATCTGGCGGATGCGACCTACGTCGAGCCGATCACGCCCGACGTCGTCGCCAAGATCATCGCCAAGGAACGGCCCGATGCGGTCCTGCCCACCATGGGCGGCCAGACCGCGCTCAACACCGCGCTCGCTCTCGACCGCATGGGCGTGTTGAAGCAATACGGCGTCGAACTGATCGGCGCCAAGGCCGCCGCCATCGACAAGGCGGAAGACCGCAAGCTGTTCCGCGAGGCCATGGATCGCATCGGCCTTGAAAGTCCGCGGGCCTCGATTGCCTCCTCCAAGCCGATCAAGAACGCCGAAGGCCAGATTGTCGACTACGACCGGCATGCGGGGTTCGTGGAGGCCATGGCCGCGCTCGATACGATCGGCCTGCCGGCCATCATCCGTCCGGCGTTCACGCTTGGCGGCACCGGCGGCGGCGTCGCGTACAATCGGGAAGAGTTCGAACTCATCGCCCGTTCGGGCCTCGATGCTTCGCCGGTCGGACAGATTCTGATCGATGAAAGCCTGCTTGGCTGGAAGGAGTACGAGATGGAGGTCGTCCGTGACAAGGCGGACAACTGCATCATCATCTGCTCGATCGAGAACATCGATCCGATGGGCGTGCACACCGGCGACAGCATCACGGTTGCGCCGGCGCTGACGCTGACCGACAAAGAATATCAGATCATGCGCGACGCCTCGATTGCGGTGTTGCGCGAGATCGGCGTGGAAACTGGCGGTTCGAACGTGCAGTTCGCCGTCAATCCGGCTGATGGCCGTCTCGTCGTCATCGAGATGAACCCGCGCGTGTCGCGGTCCTCGGCGCTTGCTTCGAAAGCGACGGGGTTCCCGATTGCCAAGGTCGCGGCCAAGCTCGCGGTCGGCTACACGCTGGACGAGATCAAGAACGATATCACGGCGGGCGCGATGCCGGCCTCGTTCGAGCCGACCATCGATTACGTGGTGACAAAAATCCCGCGTTTCGCGTTTGAGAAATTCCCGGGTGCGGACTCCACTCTCACCACCGCCATGAAATCGGTCGGCGAAGCCATGGCCATCGGCCGCACATTCGCCGAAAGCCTGCAGAAGGCGCTCCGCTCGATGGAAACCGGTCTCTCCGGGTTCGATGACGTGGCGCTCGAAGGGCTTGGCCAGGGCGATGACAAGAACGTGGTCCGCGCCGCTGTTTCGCGCCCGTCGTCCGACCGGCTGCTGAAGGTCGCGCAAGCATTCCGCCTCGGCTTCACCGTCGAGCAGGTGTTTCAATTCTGCAAAATCGATCCCTGGTTCCTGTCGCAGATCAAAGCCATCGTCGATACCGAAGCGCGCGTCATTGCCCACGGCTTGCCGGAAACGGCGGGGCAACTGCGCGCGCTGAAGTCTATGGGCTTTTCGGATGCCCGCTTGGCGAAACTCGCCAAGTCGACAGAGACCGACGTCGTCAAGCTGCGCAAGGCGCTCGCCGTCGAGCCGGTCTACAAGCGTATCGATACCTGCGCGGCCGAGTTCGCGTCACCCACCGCATACATGTACTCGACCTACGAAACGGGCCTCATCGACAAGCCGGTGTGCGAAGCCCAACCCTCCGCTAAAGAAAAGATCATCATCCTGGGCGGCGGTCCCAACCGCATCGGCCAGGGCATCGAGTTCGACTACTGCTGCTGCCACGCCTGTTTCTCGCTGACCAAAGCTGGCTTCGAGACGATCATGATCAACTGCAACCCGGAAACGGTGTCGACGGACTACGACACGTCCGACCGGTTGTTCTTCGAGCCGTTGACGGCTGAAGACGTGCTTGAGGTCATTCGCGCCGAAAGTGCCAAGGGCAACGTCAAAGGCGTCATCGTCCAGTTCGGCGGCCAGACGCCGCTCAAGCTCGCGAGTGCCCTCGAAGCAGCCGGCGTGCCGATCCTCGGCACCTCGCCAGACGCCATCGACCTGGCCGAAGATCGCGACCGCTTCAAAGCGCTGATCGACACCTTGAAGCTGCGCCAGCCGGAAAGCGGCATCGCCCGCACGGTGGGCGAAGCCCGTTCGGTCGCCGACGGCATCGGCTATCCCGTGGTCATCCGCCCATCCTACGTGCTTGGCGGCCGGGCCATGGAAATCGTCCACGACGGAGCCGAGATCGACCGGTATATCGCGCGGCTGTCCGCGACGCTCGACAGCCCGTCGGAACTCGTCGTCTCGGCCAAGCGGCCGCTGCTCATCGACCGCTATCTCTCCGATGCCGTCGAAGTCGACGTCGATTGCCTGTGCGACGGCAAGGACACGTTCGTCGCCGGCATCATGGAGCACATCGAGGAAGCGGGCATCCATTCCGGCGACAGCGCCTGCTCGCTGCCGCCCTATTCGCTGGACAAGAAGATCATCGGCGAACTGGAACGTCAGGCGCGCGAGCTTGCTCTCGCGCTCGGCGTCGTCGGCTTGATGAACGTGCAGTTCGCCATCAAGGACGGTGACGTCTACATCCTCGAGGTCAATCCGCGCGCGTCTCGCACCGTGCCGTTCGTCGCCAAGGTCATCGGCCTGCCGATCGCGTCGATCGCCGCCCAGGTCATGGCCGGCACGCCGCTCGCCTCGTTCAAGTTGAAGACGCCGCAATACGATCACATCGCCGTCAAGGAAGCCGTGTTCCCGTTCGCGCGGTTCTTAGGCGTCGATCCGATCCTTGGACCGGAGATGCGTTCAACGGGCGAGGTGATGGGCATCGACCGCGACTTCGCCATGGCCTTCGGCAAAAGCCAGATGGGCGCGGGACAGAAATTGCCGGCAGCCGGCACCGTGTTCGTATCCGTCAAGGAGAGCGACAAGTCGCGAATCGTCGGTCCTGTGAGAGACCTCGCGGCCATGGGGTTCAAGGTCATCGCCACGCGTGGAACCAAGCGCCACCTGGAGGCGAACGGCATTTCCTGCGATGCCATCAACAAGGTTCTGGAAGGCCGTCCGCACGTCGTCGACGCGATCAAAAACGGCGATATTGCCCTTGTTTTTAATACAACAGAAGGCGCGAAAGCGTTGGCCGACAGCAAGGACATCCGGCGCACGGCCTTGCTTCACCACGTGCCGTATTATACAACCTTGGCAGGAGCGGTCGCGGTTACGCGAGCTATCAAGGCGCTGAAATCCGACACGCTGCAGGTGGCTCCGTTGCAGGGGTTCGCGTACCGCTAAGGCAATTTTGCTGTGCGCGCAGTGCGGGCGGCCGCGCGCCAGCCATATTGCCTCCCACGATAGTACAGCCTTCAACCGTGAAAGTGTTCACGCGTGATGGCCGCACGAAAGTGCGGGCGCAAGGGAGATTTTGAAGATGTCGATGGAACGGGTCCCGATGACGATTGCGGGGTTCAAGAGCCTTGAGGTCGAACTGCAGCGGCTCAAGGCCGTCGAGCGTCCGCGGATCATCGCCGCCATTTCCGAAGCCCGCGCCCACGGCGACCTGTCGGAAAATGCCGAATATCATGCCGCCAAGGAACAGCAGGGATTGAACGAGGCGCGCGTCGCCGAGCTCGAAGACAAGCTCAGCCGCGCCGAAGTTATCGATACGTCGAAGCTGTCGGGCGACACCATCAAGTTCGGCGCCACGGTTTCTTTGGCGGACGAGGATTCCGGCGAGAAGGTCAAATACACGATCGTCGGCGACGTCGAAGCGAACCTGCGCGAGGGGAAGATCTCGCTGTCCTCGCCGATTGCCCGCGCCCTCATCGGCAAGACCAAGGGCGAAAGCGTCGAAGTGACAACGCCCAAGGGCTCGCGCTCATTCGAAGTCTTGAAGATCGAGTGGAAATGAGCGCGCGGCGCGCGTAACGAGCCGCGCGCCGCATGAACTCAATTCAAACATCAGTCCAGGTCGCACGGTGCTGCGGCATCCGCGAACAGCGTGAACGAGCGCGTCGGCCCCTTGCGCGCTGACGTGATGGACAGATCGGACGGGAAGCCTTCGATCTCGATGCGGCGCGTTTCCAGCTTAAGATTGCGCCCGGCGCGGATCAGCTTGAAGTCGCCGCCGTCGCTCTCCAGCGTGCATTTGAAGATCGCGCCTGCCGGTTTGCAGTCGCCGAGTGCGCGATACTCGTTTCCGGCCCGGGTCGTTACAGCAAGCTCGACGCCGAACAGACGCGACGAGCTGTTGACGACCGTACTCATGGTCTTGGGCCGGCTGCGAACCGCGATGGAGAAAATTTTCAATTTCGGATTGCGGCGCCACTGGGCCGGGCCATACTCGCGGCCATAGCACTCCGAGCCGCGATATTTCTCGATGAACGTCCGTTGATAGAGCGTTGCGGCCTCCACGGCGGCGGGCAGCGCGAAGATAAGAATGGCGGCGGCAAATATGCCTTTACGCGACAGCATGGAACAATCCCCCGAAACAAAATACGGTTTTGTGGCCCCTCTAAACCAGAGGCTAGTGCGCCATACCGGCGTGCGTCATGGTTAAACGCCGTAGACTCCACAACATCGCCCGCACCCGAGGCGGCGCTGCAACACTCTCTGGGTGAATACAATGTTCACTGGCTAAAGGCGGATTGTGTGCGGTCAGGCAGAGTTCAAGAATAAGCATCAGCGACCAGCATCAGGGCGCCGTCTCGCCACTTGCGCTTGCGGCATCGCAGACCGAGCGGTCCGAGGGCGACACGAGGAACACCTTGTCGTCGCCTTCAGTGCCCGACAATTCGACGACGTCCTTGGCGCCTTCAAGCACGATACCGTAATCGCCGGTCGCGATTTTCAGTGCGCCATCCTTTTCGGCGGCCAATTGAAATCGGCCACCGTCGCCTTCGAGGAAACAGTCGATCGCGCCGCCACTGTCTTTGCAGATGGCAAGGCCCACATACCACTCGTCAGAGCGCGTCACCTGCACGCCGAAGCCCAGTTCAAAATTCTGAGCGGTGTTGACAATCCCGTCAGGGTTGGTCCGTTCCATCTCCAGTTCGACAGCCTTCACCGTCTGCTTGGGGTGGGCTTTGAGATGGGCGTCGTCGTAGGTGCGCGCATAGCAGGGCGTGCCGCCTTGAACGTTGGCGAAATGCGTTTCGAACAGCGCCGGCGCTACGGCCAACGCGCTCACTCCTGATACGGCCACACAGGTCGCCACGGCTGCTGATGTGACGAGAACACGGTTCATGTTGGCTCCTCGTCTCTATTGCCACCGCCCGCCGCGCCGATGGGAATACCGGGGTCCCGCTTGGCGCGGCGGATGGTGAGATAGGTTTTGACGCTTGCGACGTTGGGCGCCGCCGTCAAATCGTTGAGGACGAAGTCCTGAAAGCTCGTCAGATCGCGGGCGACGCATTTGAGCATGAAATCGCTTTCGCCGGAGAGCATGTGGGCTTCCCGTACCAGCGGCCAGGCCAATATACGGTTCTCGAACGCCCGCAGATCGGCCTCCGCTTGATTATGGAGCCTCACCTGCGCAAAGGCCGTGAGTGTGAAGCCGAGTGCGGTTTCATCGAGCAGGGCTGTGTAGCCGGTGATCAGTCCCGCTTCTTCCAGCGCCCGCACGCGGCGCAGGCAGGGTGGCGCGGACAGCCCTATTTTGGTCGCCAGCGCAATGTTTGTAATGCGCCCATCGGCCTGAAGCTCTTTGAGAATTCGCCAGTCGGTGGCATCGAGGGTGATGGGCATCGGGACTCGCTGTTGACGGGCTCGTGTAATAACAGCATAGCGGGCGCGCGTCTTGCTTTACATATCTTGCGGATTTGTCTTTGCTGAAGGCTCGACAGCCGGCACGGACGCAATCAAAAGACGTTATGGATCACGACACCAACGTTCACTCCAGACCTGCCGCCGGATCGCCCGGGCACCTATCGGCCTGGATCATCTCCGATGGCAAGGCCGGGCACGAAGCGCAGATGCTGGGCGTTGCGGACGCGCTCGGCGCCGAGGCGGTCATCAAGCGCGTTGTCCCCTCCGGCGTCTTCCGCATGGCCTCGCCCTGGGGACCGGTGTCGCCGGTCGAGCGTTTCGGCAAGGCGGGATCGCATTTCTGCCCACCCTGGCCCGACATCGCTCTGGCGACAGGGCGGACGACAACGCCGTACATCCGCGCCTTGAAACGCCATGCCCGGCTCAAGACGTTCACCGTCATCCTGCTCGATCCCAAAGTGAAGGCGTCGGCTGCCGACCTCTTCTGGGTGCCCGAGCACGATGCCCGGCGCGGACCCAACGTCGTGACGACGCTGACATCGCCGCATCGCTATTCGCCCGATCGGCTCGCCGGTCTTACCCGGACCCTGCCAGATCAGATCGCGGCGTTGCCGCAGCCGCGCATCGCCGTGCTTCTCGGTGGTCCCAACGGCGTCTACGCCTATTCGGCGGCCGACGTGGCCCGTCTCACCGACATGCTGGCGCACGCGGCGGGCAGTGGAGCGAGCCTCATGATCACACCGTCACGCCGGACGCCGCCGCAATTGCTGGCAGCCGTCGATGCGGCCACCGCATCAGCGCCGCGCATCCTGTGGGACGGCGGCGGCGACAATCCCTATCCGGCGTTTCTCGCCCATGCCGATCGCTTCATCGTCACCGCCGACAGCGTCAACATGGCGGGCGAGGCGGCGGCAACCGGCAAACCGATCCACATTTTCACACCCTCGGGCGGGTCCGGGAAATTCGCGCGTTTTCATGCCGGCCTTGCGGCCTGCGGCGCGACGCGTGAGCTGAGCGCAGAAGGCCTGAGCGAGACCTGGACCTATGTGCCGCTCAACTCCGCGCCCCAGATCGCCGCTGAAATTCTGCGGCGGATGCAGATCAGAGGCCGCTTGCTTCCAGGTCTTGCCGGTGACGCGAGACGCTGACATGACCTTGGATGCGCGGCCGTGGCGCCACTTCACCTCCTGGCTCGGAGCCGCCGCGAGCCCCCGTCCCGATGGATTTTCCGCCGGCGGCACGCTGCCACGCGCGCCGCACATCGCCGTGCCCGATCAGCGCCGGCGGCTGCAGTTGACGATTGAACTTCTGGTTCTGTTTGTCGCGCTGCCGTTTCTCATGCGCTACGCGGTCTTCACCTACCGGGTGCCGCTGTTCTATGCGCTGCCTCCCGTACTGCTGCTGATCGCGGCGTTTCTCTTTCTCGATCCCGGCTTCAGCTTGAAGCGGGAACTGAAGCGCGCGGTCTCGCGCGACACGCTTCTCTCCGTTTTCAAAATCTTCGCCGTGGGCGCGGGGCTGGTGGCGGCCGCCGTCGCGTTGATCTTACCCGAACATCTGTTCGGCCTTGTGAAAAACCGCACGGGACTATGGGCCAAAGTCCTGATGCTCTATCCGTTCACCTCGGTCTTGACGCAGGAGTTCATGTACCGCGCGTTCTTCTTCCATCGCTACGGCCCGTTGTTCTCCAACCGCTGGGTGCTGATCACGGTGAACGCCGCTGTGTTCGCCATCGGTCACGTGCTGTTCCGCAATTGGATCGCGGTTGGCGGCACGTTTCTGGCGGGACTGCTGCTCGCCTGGCGCTATGAGCGCACCCGCTCGTTCTGGGCGGTGTGGATCGAGCATGTGCTCTGGGGCTGGCTGGTCTTCACGATCGGGCTCGGCGTCTTTTTCTTCACCGGCTTCAAGAACCCGGCGTGGTGAGGGCAAGCGCGCAGGAACCGCATTGAGCATCCGCCCGCGATAGGCTAGAAGGCCGCTCAAATCCCCATCTTGTCGAACAAGGAGTGGCGCCCGTCATGGCCGCAGCCCATCAATACGTCTACCACATGCACAAGCTCTCCAAGACCTATCCGGGGGGCAAGACGGTGCTGAAGGATATCTCGCTGTCGTTTCTACCCGGCGCCAAAATCGGCGTCGTGGGCCTCAACGGCTCGGGCAAGTCGACGCTGCTCAAGATCATGGCTGGACAGATGGACGACTTCGTCGGCGAGGCGTGGGCCGCGGACGGCATCAAGGTCGGCTATCTGCCGCAGGAGCCGGACCTCGATCCCGAGAAGGACGTGCTGGGCAACGCCATGGAAGGCGTGGCCGACAAGAAGGCGATCCTCGACCGCTACAACGAGATCGCGGCGAACTATTCCGACGAGACCGCCGACGAGATGACGGCGCTGCAGGATCAGATCGACGCGCAGAACCTGTGGGACCTCGACGCCCAGGTCGAGCAGGCACTGGATGCGCTGCGGTCCCCGCCCGGCGATGCCGACGTGACCAAGCTCTCAGGCGGTGAGAAGCGCCGCGTGGCGCTGACGCGGCTGCTGCTGTCGAAACCGGACATCCTGCTGCTCGACGAGCCGACCAACCACCTCGACGCCGAAAGCGTCGCCTGGCTTGAACGCTATCTGAAAGACTATGCGGGCTGCGTGATCCTCGTCACCCACGACCGCTACTTCCTCGACAACATCACCGAATGGACGCTGGAACTTGACCGCGGCCAGGGCGTGCCGTGGAAGGGCAATTATTCCGGCTGGCTCGAACAGAAGGCCAAGCGCGAGGCGGTGGAGAAGGCCCAGGAAGAGGGCAAGCAGAAGGCGCTGTCGCGCGAATTGGAATGGATCCGCTCCTCGCCGAAAGCGCGTCAGGCCAAGTCGAAGGCGCGTATCGCCAACTATGAACGTCTGGCCGAAGAGGCGGGCCGCGAGGAATCCGGCCGCGCCTCGATTCAGATTGCGACGGGTCCCCGCCTCGGCGGTGTCGTCATCGAGGCCGACGGCCTTTCGAAGGCGTTCGGCGATCGGCTGCTGATCGATAACCTGTCGTTCAAACTGCCGCCGGGCGGCATCGTCGGCGTCATTGGCCCCAACGGCGCCGGCAAGACCACGCTGTTCAAGATGCTGACCGGCCAGGAGACGCCCGACAAAGGCACGATCCGCTTGGGCGAAACCGTCAAGATCGGTTACGTCGATCAGAGCCGCGCGCATCTGGATGACAAGAAAACCGTGTGGGAAGAAATCTCCGGCGGGCTCGATCAGATGCTGCTCGGCGGCAAGAAGGAAGTGCCGAGCCGCGCCTACTGCGGCTGGTTCAACTTCAAGGGACCCGATCAGCAGAAGAAGGTCGGCATGCTGTCGGGCGGCGAGCGCAACCGCGTGCATCTCGCCAAGCTTCTGAAGGAGGGCGGCAACCTGCTTCTCCTCGACGAGCCGACCAACGACCTCGACACCGAGACGCTCGGCGCGCTCGAAGCGGCACTTGAAGATTTCCCCGGCTGCGCCGTGGTCATCAGCCATGATCGCTTCTTCCTCGACCGTCTGGCGACCCACATCCTCGCCTTCGAGGGCGACAGCCACGTCGAATGGTTCGAAGGCAACTTCGCCGATTATGAGGAAGACAAGAAGCGCCGCCTCGGCGAGCAGGCCGTCGAGCCGCACCGCATCAAGTTCAAGCGGTTCGAAAGGTAATTCATGGCGGGGGAGCCGAAGTCGCCGCAGGAAAAAAAGCGCCTGTCGCTGAAAAAGGACCGGCGCAACACCTACGGCGAGAATGACAAGGCGTCGCGCAAGAACATTCCCCGCTCCAAGGCAAAGTCGCATCGCGCCGTGCGTCACACCGCCAAGGACGATCTGCACAAGCTGATCGCGGCCGGTGAAGAGGCGGCCGATGTGATTCAATCGACGCTCGCCTCGCCGCGGCTGCAAAAAGGCCACTGGCGCAAGGAACCCGATACGCCGCTTGGCGAGGTGGTGGCGCGCAAACTGGCGCGGCGCAAAGCTGACGCCGGTGCCAAGCAGAGGCGCCGCGCCCGGCGCTTGCAGCAGCAAGATTGACGATTGTGTGGAGCGGCGGCGACGCCTTCTCAAACCAACGGGCCGCACCTCATTGCTGAGATGCGGCCCTAAAAATTCCAACGGCGCAAAACAGAATTAGCCGTTTGGCGACGCCGCCGATTTCAGCGCTTCCTCCGACGACATCGATACCGACACGTTGCCACCTGAGACGGCGAGCTTGTCAGCAGGGACGGTGAAGACCTTGACGTCGAGACCCGGCTTGGTGCCGATCGCGATATCGAGCGATGTGACGGCTCCGGAGGCCGAGGCGGTCACGCGATTGATGACGCCGAACTGCTGGCCGTCGGAGCCCGTAACCGGAGATCCGATCTTCAAGTCCTTGGCGGCGATTTCAGCGCCCGGCGCCGCCGGGGCTTCCGCAACGGGGGCCGGCGCAGCCGGAGCGTCCGCGACAGGAGCCGGTGCCGCTTCGGGTGCGGCTGCAGGGGCTGCAGGCTCGGCGGCCTGGGGTGCGGGCTGTTCAGTGGCGGCGGAAGGGGCTTGCGCCGGCGCGGCGGGAACGTCCGTCTGTGCCAAGGCCAGCGAGGCGATGGCGAATGGCAAGCTCATCGAGGCTGCAGCAATAGAAAACTTCAAAGTCGATTTCATGATCAATTCATCTCCGCATGATGTTTCGGCTGATGTAGGGTGCGCGGCGCGCCGGTCAAGACCGCGACGCCGCGCCCGAATTTCCCTACGTGACCGGTCAGCCCTTGTTGGACGCGACTTCCGGCAACGCTTCGACCTCAGGTGACGTCAGACTGACCTGGATAGTCGAGCCGGTTTTGGTGATTTTGTCTCCTGGCACCGCCACGGTTTTTCCGCCGAAGCCGAACAGGCCACCGACGTGGACGTGGATGACATTGATGGTGCCGGCTGGCTGGGCATCGACAGCGTCCACCTTGCCGAGACGCTTGCCGTCGGAACCAAACACGACGGCGCCGATGGCAACATCCTTAGCCATGGGCGTGGAAACCGCCGGAGCGGCCGCCGCCGGAGGCGCCGGTGCAGGTGCAGGTGCTGGCGCGGCTTCAGCGGGCGCCGTATCTGCGGGCGCAATTTTTTCAGCGGGTGCTGCCGATGGATCTTGCGCAAACGTGCCGCTGACGCCCATCGGCGCGGCCGCCATCAGCGCGGTGAGACAAAGCGTCTTCGTCAGTTTGGGTGTGTTCATTTCTGAACCTCCTTCTGTCGAGAAACATCGAAAGGCTAAACGCGAAGCAGCCCGGTTGGTTGCGACTCACGCTTTCGATGCCGCGTCGCAGATGGGGATGAAACGTGGCGGAAAAGGTGTTTTCGCGCTCACGAATTCGCGAGCCGTAATCCTCACTGTGACTGATGTGCCTTGATGCTGCCGTGAAGCCTTTTGCAGCGACGAGGAATCGCGCCGGCGCTGAGTCTGGAACTGGCACGGTGTGTGCTGATCGTCCTGGCTATCAAGCGATGCGTGGCTCGCGACGTCCCCGGGAACTACGCGAGCACGCATTTGGCACAACAGCCGTCACGAAGCGGGACACATTGGAATTAGGTGAACGCATGATCGCGCTCGAGATCGTCAAGTATGCTTACCTCGCAGCGCTGATCTGCATCTTGATTGTCGAGATCGTACCGACGTGGCGAATCGCGCGGCCATCGGCCCTTGCAGCGATTTTCCTCGCTACGGTCGGCGGGTCGGCATGGGCCTATGCGGCCTATCACACGCCGGGCGCGTGGCCTGAATTTGAATATGAGAAGCAAGCCAGGTCCGACGCAGGTGGCGGCGGCCGAAGCGCTCAGACGGGCCGCGCCGATGGTGGCAACGGCCGCGGTGGTCAAGATGGCGCTGCGGCCTCTGCAAGCGGATCGGCCTCGGACATCGATGGAGATGGTGACGGCGCGGGAGATGGCGGGGCGACCCAGAGTGTGCCCCAGCGCTTCGCCGCGGCCTCGACAGCGGCTGGCGCCGCCGCCGAGCGGGCCGCTCACCACGTCGCCGGCGCGCTTGGGCTTGCGGCCCTCCCCGATCCTAAGCCAGTCGCGGGCGACACCATCAAAGACTGCAGCGACTGCCCCGGCATGGTGATCGTGCCTCCTGGCGAAACGCGGATCGGAGCGGAGGAGAGTGATCCTGAGGCATCCGCCGCCGAGCGGCCGGCGCGCTCCGTGAAGGTCTGGCCTGGGTTCGCCATGACCCGCGCGGTCATTTCCGCTCAATCGATGGCGCGGTTTCGCGAAGAGACGCGCCGGCCCGCGCCCGCGTGCGCTGCTCAGAGCGCCGACGCGGGGGCTAACGCGGCTGCCATCCATTCCGACGCCGCATGCCTGACGGTTGACGATGCGGACGCCTATGCGCTGTGGCTGTCGAACCGCACAGGCAAGCGCTACCGCCTGCCGTCCGCAATCGAATGGGAGCACGCCCTGCGCGTCCTTGCCCCGGGCACGTTCAAGACGGGCGAGGCGCGCGAGATCGTCGATGACTGCTGGCAGGACAAGCTGCCCAAGGCCGGTTTCGAGATCTTGAGTTCGCATGGCCGCACCGTCGAATGCGAGGTGCGCATGCTCAAAGGGGCGATGGCGGCGGAAGAGGCGCGCTGGAACCGGCCAAGCGTGCGCCGGCCGGTCTTTGCCAAACAGGCGGCGGCGGGACTGGGCTTCCGCCTGGTGCGAGACCTCGATCCTTGAGCGCCGGGTCTTAGCGGTTGAGAGCGACGATCAGAGCGCGCGGGTTGTTGCCGTTTTCGGCGATGTAGTTCTGGAACAGGTTGTCGAGAAACGACGTCATCCAGAAACCGACCACCTGCGCATCGCGGACCTTGAAGCCGGAGCCGCGGCGCACGAGCTTCCAGCGGATGTCATAGCTTTCGCCAGACCGCAATGTGATGCGGCTGTCGACCGTCGATCCGCCGACGGTCTCTTCACCCTGACCGATGACGACCGCGCTGGCGACCGGATACTTCGGTGCTTCCTTGGCGGCATACTTGGCGATGAAGCTGATCATGCCGTTGAAATAAGCCGGACGGTCCGATCGCGGCATGGCGGCGGCGTGGGGGCCCAGCGCCGAAATGCCGATCGAGGGCACGTCCATATGCTTTCTCAACACGCCGGCGAAGGCGGACACGGAGCCCGAACGCTGGGCGCCCAGAAGTTCGTTCTGGACCCGCTGCATGTACGTTGCCGGAGATTCCGCCCGGGCCTCAAGTGCGCCGAGCGTTACGGCCATCAGCATGACAGCAAGGGTCGTGAGGCGTGCCCCGATCCGGTATCCTGCGGTGTTGAACTTCATCATCGTCACGCCCGTCGTTCCCTTCGCTGGAAATTCAAAATTCGTACTCAAACCGCCGGGCCCCACCGCCCGCTGCCCCTAAAGGTGACACTGCAACTTCAACGCCGGTTCGACAAGCCCGCGAGGCTGTAGTGGCACCTGAATCTCGGCAAAACGATGCCCTCTAACGTCTGGCAGTCAGGCTGCTGCCGCGCAGACGGGGCTCAGAGTTTTCTCCGCAGCCGCGCGGCGGAGCCGGGCGACGTCGGATGCCGGAATTTGCGGAACCTGAAGAAGGCAGGCAAAGCGCGCGAGATCCTGATCGGCGATATGCTCAGCAACCATCAAAGATACCGATTTGCGTTTGTCGGGATGGACGAGGACCAGTTCGTGCCGGTTGCCCGAGATCGAGCTGCGGACGTGGTGGGCGATGCCCAGGAATTCATTGAGCGGGGCCTTCCAGCGTGTTGCGCCGAAGGCGTGGTGATCCGCGACCGAGACGCCGGCTTCGGAAATCTGCACGGCGCGGCGGCCGACAAGGCGTGAAAACAGCTGCCGCAACGGCCAGCCGAACAGAAACGCCCAGAAGGCCAAGGCGATGGCAATCTGCAGCGCTACCAGGGGCCGCTCAGCGACCTGCTGGCGCACGGCGGGGTCGGAAAGCCCATAGATGGCGAGGCCATAGAGGGGCGTCACCAGGGCTGCGGCCAGCGCCGCCAGACATCCAAAGCCGAGGGTTTGGCTGAGGGACGGAGCCCCTTGGCTGGACGTGAAGGGCAGGGAAGAGGCGGCCTCGGCAAAGCCGGCAGGATCAAAACGTTCAAGGCGCATGGATAAAAACGACCTGAGTGGGAACGGCGGGAATGGCAGCTGCGAGACCCTAGCGTCCGTATGGCTAAAGAGGAGTTAAACGGCGTTCCGTTTCCTCCGCGGGACCGGCGCAAGCGCAATTGAACGGGGATGGCGGCGTTCATACTGAATTTACACTTGACACATAAACATATCTTTATATGTATCAGCGCATGGACCGTCCCGGCGATCTCAATACGGCTGACCTCGTCTCGGCGCTGAAGGCGGCGGCCGAGCCGACGCGTCTGCGCATTCTGCTGCTGCTTCAGGCCGGTGAGTTGAACGTCAAGGATCTGACGCTCATTCTCGGTCAGAGCCAGCCGCGCATCAGCCGGCATCTGAAGCTGCTGGTCGAGGCCGGCCTGATCGAACGCTTCCGGGAAGGGAGCTGGGTCTATTTCCACATTTCCGATCGTTCGGCCGGTGGCCGGCTTGCCCGCGGGCTGCTCGCCAATATCGATCCCGGCGACGAGGGTGCGCGGCGCGACCGCGAGCGGGCCGAAGGCTTGAAGCGGGAACGCGAGACCGTCGCCCAGAAGTTCTTCGAGGATCACGCCGCCGACTGGGACCGGATGCGGGCGCTGCACGTTTCCGAGCAGGAAGTCGAGGCGGCGATGCGTGAGGCGCTCGGCGCCGGTCCGTTCGATTTCCTGATCGATCTTGGCACCGGCACGGGCCGGACTCTGGAACTGTTTGAACCGCGCTATGGCCGCGCGCTCGGTATCGACGTCAACCAGGCGATGTTGACCTATGCCCGGGCCAAGCTCGTCAGAAGCGGCAACGGCAAGGCGCAGGTGCGCCACGGCGACATCTATGCCCTCACCATCGCCGACCGCACGGCCGACGCCGTCATCATGCATCAGGTGCTGCACTTCCTGTCCGATCCGACGCTCGCCATCCGCGAGGCGGGCCGCGTGCTGGTGCCGGGCGGCAAGCTGCTGATCGTCGATTTCGCCCCCCACGAGATGGAATTTCTGCGTGAGAGCCAGGCGCACGAGCGTTTGGGTTTCTCGCATGCCCAGGTCGAGCAGTGGTGCCGCGACGCCGGGCTCATCCCGCAGATGGTCCGTGACCTCGCGCCTCAGACGGCCGAGGGTGAAACCAAGCTCACCGTGACGCTCTGGCTCGCCGAGCGTAAGGCGGAAACCCGTGCCGCCTCCGGGCGACCGAAGACGGCCAAATTGGAGGACGCGCGCTGATGGCAGAGCAGAAGGAAAAGAAGAGCCGGCTCCTCGGCGCGGGCGAGATCGACGTCTCGTTCGAGTTCTTTCCGCCCAAGACGGACAAGATGGAGGAGCAGCTGTGGGCCTCCGTCAAGCGGCTCGAACCGCTTGCGCCAGAGTTCGTGTCCGTCACGTATGGTGCCGGTGGTTCGACGCGTGAGCGCACGCATGCCACCGTCTCGCGCATCATCAAGGAGACGGCGTTGAGACCGGCTGCGCACTTAACCTGCGTGAACGCCACGAAGGACGAAGTCAACGAGGTCGCGCGCGCCTACTGGGCGGCCGGCGTCCGCCACATCGTCGCCTTGCGCGGCGACCCGCCTGATGGCGTCGGCGGCACCTATCAGCCCCATCCGGGCGGCTACATCAATGCCGCCGATCTGGTTGCGGGGTTGAAGAAGATCGCGCCATTCGAAATTTCGGTCGGGGGCTATCCGGAAAAGCATCCCGAAAGCCCGACCCTCCAGGCCGATATGGATAATCTCAAAGCCAAGGTCGATGCGGGGGCCGATCGCATCATCACCCAGTTCGGTTTCGACAACACCCACTACCTGCGTTTTCTCGAGCGGGCGCGCGCGGCCGGCATCTGGGTACCGATCACGCCCGGCATGGTGCCGATCCACAATTTCCGTCAGGTCGCGGGATTTGCCGTCAAGGCCGGCGCGTCGGTGCCGGCTTGGCTGGCGCGGCGTTTCGAAGGTCTCGAAAACGATCCCGCGACGACGCATCTCGTGGCCGCCGCGGTCGCGACCGAGCAGGCGATGGACCTCGTCGACGAGGGCATCAAGTCGTTTCACTTCTATACGTTGAACCGCGCCGATCTCGTCTACGCCATCTGCCATCTTTTGGGGCTGCGTCCACTGAAGACGGCACCCTTGGAGATGCGGCGGGCGGCCTCCTGACCGGGTGGTGGAGGAGCACGAGACCCGCGAGCCCGGACAGCACGGGGGGATGGCGGCTCGAGCAGTGTCTGGTGCTCCTCCACCGCTTCAGTCGCCGGACTTGAGAAAATGGTTCAAACCGATAACTTCGAGTGTGAGACGAGCATGAGACGCAAGCCAAGTTACGCCGCCCTGGAAAAGGCCGCGACCGAGCGGATCCTGATCATCGACGGGGCCATGGGCACCATGATCCAGCAGGAAAAGCTCGGCGAGGGGCACTATCGCGGCGAGCGCTTCCAGGATCATTCCAAGGACGTGAAGGGCAACAACGATCTGCTGGTGCTCACCCAGCCCAAGATCATCGAGGAGATCCACGGCAAGTATCTGCGCGCCGGCGCCGACCTCATCGAAACCAACTCGTTCAACGCGCAACGCATCTCCATGGCCGACTATCACATGCAAGAGCTGTCGTACGAGATGAACGTCGAGGCGGCGAAGGTGGCGCGGCGCGCTGCCGACGAATGGTCGAAGAAGACGCCGGACAGGCCACGCTTCGTCTGCGGCGCCGTGGGGCCGACCAACCGCACCGCGTCGATCTCGCCGAAGGTGTCGGACCCTGGGTATCGCAACGTCAATTTCGACGAACTGCGCGACGCCTACAAGGAGCAGATTTCAGGTCTGATCGATGGCGGGGCCGACATCATCCTGATCGAAACCATCTTCGATACCTTGAACGCCAAGGCGGCCGGCTTTGCCACGCTCGAAGTGTTCGACGAAAAGAACCTTGAACTGCCGATCATGATTTCGGGCACCATCACCGACCGCTCGGGCCGCACGCTTTCAGGCCAGACGGCGGAAGCCTTCTGGTATTCGATGCGGCACTTGAGGCCGTTCTCGATCGGGCTCAATTGCGCGCTGGGCGCCGAGCTGATGCGGCCATACATCGCCGAGCTCGCCCACGTCGCCGAATGCCGGATCTCGGCCTATCCCAACGCGGGCCTGCCGAACGCGATGGGCGAATACGACGAGAGCCCGCACGACATGGCCTGCAAGGTCGAGCCGTGGCTGGCCGATGGCTTGATCAACATCATCGGCGGCTGCTGCGGCTCGACGCCCGATCACATCGCCCACATCGCCAGCCACGCCAAGAGCCACAAGCCGCGCCCGGTGCCGAAACTCGAACCCAAGATGCGCCTCTCCGGCCTCGAACCGTTCGTGCACGGGTGAGGTCAGGTGAGGGGCTTGAAAGTGGGAGCACGATGAGATCACGCTGAAGCCCCTCATCCGGCCCCCAACGTCTCGGCGCCTTCGCGCCGGGCGCGGCACCTTCTCCCCAAGGGAGAAGGAAGTAAGAATCTTTCCTCTCCCATGGGGAGAGGATGTCGCGAAGCGACAGGTGAGGGGCTTGGACGTGACTGTGAAGTGTGTGTTGGATGACGAACCGCCTAACAAACATCGCACGCGGATTGCGTCGAACGCAAACCGAAGAGGAACGGAAACTATGGGCGCGTCTACGCGACCGTCGATTGAGCGGACTAAAGTTTCGCAGGCAGGTGCCATGCGGACCATACGTGGCAGATTTTCTGTGCGAGGCCGCGATGCTGATCGTTGAACTCGATGGATCGCAGCATGCGGAGGCTGAGAGCCTCCACGACGACGCCGGTCGAACGCAGAAATTGAACGCTCTCGGATACGAAGTATTGCGGGTGTGGAATGCAGATATCAATACCAACATCGACGGTGTGCTTGACAGCATCGTCGACATCGCAACGTCGCGCCTAAGCCCCTCATCCGCCCCTGCAGGGCACCTTCTCCCCAAGGGAGAAGGAAGTGAACGCCACTGAACGGAAGTGACAATGACAACCACAGCCAATGCAGCAGACGCAGTGACCCGCGGCTCCGCCGCGACTGTATTCATCAACGTCGGGCAATTCTCCCTCTCCCCTTGGGGGAGAGGGTCGGGGTGAGGGGACTAAAGTCAGCGTTATGAGGCCAGGGCGACTAAAGCTGGCACGAGCCATGCGGCACGAACCAACGGATGCCGAATTAAAGCTATGGAGCCAGTTGCGGAGTCGCCAAGTCGACGGCTGGAAGTTCCGCCGACAGGTTCCGTTCAGCAGCTACGTACTGGACTTCTACTGCGCGCAGGCAAAGTTGGCGATCGAGGTCGATGGTGGGCAACATGCAGAGGAGCGTCGGGAGCAAGACGAACTCAGAACGCAGTTCCTCAATTCTGAAGGTGTTCGAGTGCTCCGTTTTTGGAACGGAGACGTGCTGAAGAACATCGAAGGTGTCTTAGAGGTAATTTATCGCGCATTGGGCCAGCGGCCCGCCCCCTCACCCGGCGCTTTATGCGCCGGCCTCTCCCCCGAGGGGAGAGGCGAAGGAAGTAAGGAACAAAAATGACCACAGCCAATGCAGCAGACCCAGTGACCCGCGGCTCCGCCGCGACCGTGTTCATCAACGTCGGTGAGCGCACCAACGTCACCGGTTCGGCGAAGTTTCGAAAGCTGATCGAGCAGGGCGATTATCAGGCTGCGCTGACCATTGCCCGCCAGCAGGTCGAAGCCGGCGCGCAGATCATCGACGTCAACATGGACGAGGGCCTGCTCGACAGCGAGAAGGCGATGACGACGTTCCTCAATCTCATCGCGTCGGAACCCGACATCGCCCGCGTGCCGGTCATGATCGACTCATCCAAATGGAGCGTAATCGAAGCCGGCCTCAAGTGCGTGCAGGGCAAGGCCGTCGTCAACTCGATCTCGATGAAGGAAGGCGAGGGCCAGTTCCTCGAGCACGCCCGCAAGGTGCTGCGCTACGGCGCCGCCGTGGTCGTCATGGCCTTCGACGAGCAGGGCCAGGCCGACACCATCGAGCGCAAGGTCTCGATCTGCGAACGCGCCTACAAGCTGCTGACCGAAAAGATCGGCTTCCCGCCCGAAGACATTATTTTCGATCCCAACATCTTCGCCGTCGCGACCGGAATCGAGGAACACAACAACTATGGCCTCGCCTTCATCGAGGCGGCCCGTCAGATCAAGGAAAAGATGCCGCTGGTGCACATCTCGGGCGGTGTATCAAACCTGTCGTTCGCCTTCCGCGGCAATGAGCCGGTGCGCGAAGCCATGCACTCGGTGTTTCTCTATCACGCGATCCAGGCCGGCATGGACATGGGCATCGTCAACGCCGGTCAGCTGGCGCTCTACGACGACATTCCGACGGACCTGCGAGAGTTGTGCGAGGATGTGGTGTTGAACCGCCGTCCTGACGCCACAGACCGGCTGCTCGAAGCCGCTCCCCGTTTCAAGGGCGAGGGCGGCGCGAAAGCCAAAGAAAAGGACATGACGTGGCGCGAAAAGCCGGTCGAGGAACGGCTCACCCACGCGCTCGTCCACGGCATCACCGACTTCATCGAAGCCGATACCGAAGAGGCGCGCGCCAAGGCCGACAAGCCGCTCTCCGTTATCGAAGGCCCGCTGATGGCCGGCATGAACGTGGTCGGCGATCTGTTCGGCGCCGGCAAGATGTTCCTGCCACAGGTCGTGAAATCGGCCCGCGTCATGAAGCAGGCTGTCGCCTATTTGCAACCTTATCTCGAAGCGGAAAAGTTGGCGTCCGGTCTCGATCTGATGCCGTCGGCCGGCAAAGTGCTGATGGCGACGGTGAAGGGCGACGTCCACGATATCGGCAAGAACATCGTCGGCGTCGTGCTCCAGTGCAACAACTACGAGGTGATCGACCTCGGCGTCATGGTGCCGGCGGCGAAGATTCTCGAAACCGCAAAGAAGGAAAAGGTCGATATCATCGGTCTATCCGGTCTCATCACGCCCTCGCTCGATGAGATGTGCTTCGTCGCCGCTGAAATGGAGCGCGAGGGCTTCTCCTGTCCGCTGCTGATCGGCGGGGCGACCACAAGCAAGGTTCACACCGCCGTCAAGATCAATCCGAACTATTCGGCGGGGCAGGCGGTCTACGTGCTGGATGCGAGCCGCGCCGTCGGCGTCGTCTCCAACCTGCTGTCGGCGACGGAAAAGGCGCCGTACGTCGCCTCGATCCGCGCCGACTATGCCAAGGTGCGCCAAACGCACCTTGCCAACGAGGCCAGGAAGCAGCGCATCTCGCTTGCGGCCGCGCGCGAAAACAAATTCAAGATCGATTGGTCGAACTTCAAGCCGGTGAAGCCGACGTTCATGGGGCCGCGCACGTATGCGAACTACGATCTCGCCGCGCTCGTGCCCTACATCGACTGGACGCCGTTCTTCCAGACTTGGGAACTTTCAGGCCGCTACCCGGCGATCCTCACCGACAATAAGGTCGGCGCGGAGGCGAAGAAACTGTTCGACGACGCGCAGGCGCTCTTGAAGCGCATGATCGCGGAAAAGTGGGTGACGGCGTCGGGCGTGGTTGGCTTCTGGCCGGCCAACAGCATCGGCGACGACATCGAACTCTACACCGGCGAGCCGCGCCATTCCAAGCTCGCGACGCTGCACACGCTGCGCCAGCAGATTGCCCGCGATCCAAACCGGGATCGGGCGCATACGGCGCTTGCCGATTTCATCGCGCCCAAGGAGACGGGGCTTGCCGATTACATCGGCGGCTTTGCCGTCACCGCCGGTATCGGTGAGGACGAAGCCATCGAAAAGCACATAAAGAAGACCGATGACTATTCGCGCATCATCGCCAAGGCGCTGTGCGACCGCCTCGCGGAAGCGTTCGCCGAAGCGATGCACCACAAGGTGCGCACAGAGTTGTGGGGCTACGCCAAGGGTGAAGCGCTCTCCAACGACGATCTGATCCTCGAAAAGTATCAGGGCATCCGCCCGGCGCCGGGCTATCCGGCCCAGCCCGATCACACCGAGAAAGCGACGCTGTGGAAGCTGATGGACGTCCGCCACGCGGTCGATATCGAGCTGACCGAGAGCTACGCCATGTGGCCGGGCGCTTCCGTCTCGGGCTTCTACTTCGCGCATCCGCAAAGCCACTACTTCGGTGTCGGCAAGGTCGAGCGCGATCAGGTTGAAGATTACGCGGCCCGCAAAAAGTGGTCGGTTGCCGAAGCCGAGCGGTGGCTGGCGCCGGTGCTCAACTATGACGCCAAGTCTGCGGCCGGGGCACCCGCCGCATAGGCCTTGCGTCCCAAGACCATTGTTCGACCGGGCTGCTTCGCGCTAAGTCACATCGCATCTATCGGACGTCCGAGCGGGGTGTGACGATGCTGAGCTATCTTGTCCTGATTGCCGTGCAGATTGCGGGCGCCTGGTTCGGCGCGCCGCAGGTGCTGCGCTACATTCCTGTTTCCGGCGACCCGCGCACCTTCGTGCATGCCGCGGTGTTTGCGGTCATCGTCTGGATCATCGGCGTGCTGGGCTCGCTGGTGTTGAAGGATGTGCGCCAACCGGGAACGGGCTCGCTCGGCTTGGCGCTCGTGCTCTCTCTGGCCGGCGCGGCCGTGATCGTCACCGGGCTCATTGCGCAAATCCCTTTCAAATTCGCGCCGATGTTCCTGCCGCTGGGCGGCGCCATCCTCGGCTATCTCATCCGCCGCTGATAGGTGGATGGGTCGTCAGTCATGAAAACAAAAGGCGCGTCGCCTTGCCGGCAGCGCGCCTTCAAACCCGGTTTACGCATACACCGCATCCGTCTCGTGGGCCCCTGAGGGCGTTTCCTGCGGATGCTTATCAGCGGTACCGGTGCGACGAGGGAGCGTCACACCATCCCGAATACGATCGCCGTCACGAATGCAAATGAAAGAAGCGCGGCCAGAACATCACGTCCGAACAGGCGTTCCATATTCTGCTCCTCAGCCCCATCTTCATCCTGCGGATTGCTGCCCGCAGGGGCGTTGCCGGTTTCGTGTCCCTTCAACGATCGGGACGCTACGAAACCTTGAGAGGCCTTGCCAAGCAAAAAAGGTTTTGCAGCGCGGTGCAGGCCAGGGCAGTGCTGACGCAACTCATGATGCCCTGCGCAGCAGCCACAGCAGTGTTGCCGTGCAACGCGGATGCGAGTGTTCGCAGTTCCACACGGCAACCTGCGACAGACACGGGAAAATGCGCCTTTGCCGGAATATTTTCGGGGCAGGGGAATAAGTACCTTCGGCCCTTCCGCCACGCTGGACATGAGCAATTGCGCTGCACCAACGAATATTGCGCATTGTGCTGATGAGTGCCGGTTTGAAGCCGCTTTTGTGGCGGGAGCGGTACCCCCAGCGTCGCGGGCCGGTTAGCCCGTCAATATCTTCCGCATCAGAATCTCCGTTACGCCGTCTGAGACGAGATCGGGCAGGCGGGCGGCGTGTACGAAGCCGAAACGCTCGTAAAAGCGCTGCGCGCCGACATTGAATTCGGAGACGGCGACCCACGCGTTGCGATCGCCTCTGCTCCTGGCTTCGTCCTCGAACCATTGCAGGAGTTGCCGGCCGAGGCCCCGGCTTTGACTGTGCGGCAGCAGGCCCAGGAACTGGAGATAGGGCCCGCGCAACCAGTTGAGCCGGGTGCCGATGGCGCCTGCGGTCTCGCCGCCGCACACAATTTCGAAACGGGGCGCATCGGCTTCGACGGTCAGCAGATAGCGCGTCAGCTGCGCTGGATCGAAGCGATAGCTCCGCCACGGATCGATGGCGGCGAAGAGCGGACCGAGACGGGCGGCAGCATCCGCCGTCATCGGCCTCAACTCGCAGCCCGAAGGGGCGTCACCGCAGCGCGGCAACAAGATGCTGGCCGGTGCCGTCATTTGGGCGAGCCTTTGCGTGGTTCGCGGCCGTCTGCCGGCGGCAGCGAACGCTCGAGCCATGGCAGACCGCCGCCGCTATCTGAAGCAGCTGGCTTTTGACCGGCCGCCGCACGCAATCCACTCAGCACGTCGTATCGATCCGTATCGCCCGGACGGCTGTCGTAACAACTCTCGGCAATGACGGGTTTGCCGCGCGCGAGCAGCTCCGAAACGGTAACGAAGGTGTAGCCCAAGGCCTTCAACTTCGGGATCACGAGCGGCAGCGCATCGGCGGTGTTCCATCCCCGGCCGTTGGCGTGGGCGATGATGATCGAGCCGGGCGTGACGCGCTTGAGGATACGGTTGGCGATCTGCTGCGCTGTCGACCGCGGATCGGGATCGCCGGTTGAGAGATCCCACTGGATCGCGAGCAAGCCTGCGTCTTTGACGGCGGCGAGTGAGGCGGGATTGCAGGCACCGAACGGAAAGCGGAACAATCTCATCTGGCCGGGAACGCTCGACATGGCGTCCTTCGTGCCGGCGATGCATTGCGCCCGCGCCATATCGGTGCGGATGGCGTGATAGGTCCGCTGCGGATTGACGATCTCGTCGCCTATCCGCTGCGGTGGCGCCGTGCGCAAATTGCGATGGGTGTCGGAGTGATTGGCCAATTCGAACAGCGGATCGCTCATCAGCTGCTCGGCCCGGGGGCGGTGCGAGCGCATCCACTTGCCGCCGGCAAACACGGTGGCTTTGACGCTTTCCTTCCTCAGGTAGTCGAAAATCCGGCCTTCGTAGCCGGCGACCTCGCCGCGCGATTCGCACAGGTCGAGGGTCAGCGCGATGAATTTCTGGCCTGGGGCAAGATCGACGCGGCGGATGGCGCCGCGCATACCAGCCGCAACGGCAGGCAACGGCGGCGCATCGGCAATCTTGCCCGGCATGTCGAAGCGGCGGTCGCCGCGGGCGAGCGCCTGTTCGCCCGGCTGAGCCGCGAGCACCGAAGGCGGATAGCAGGCGCGCTGCACGGCATCGTCGCGTGCCAAGGCAGGCGAGGGCATGGCCAGCAGACCGGCCGCGACGGCCATCGGTGTCAGGCGCTTCAGCCAAGCGGCCCGTACAGGCACGAGGCGTCCTGTGCGCAATATCGGCGCCGCCGGCATCACGCGCCCTTGAAAACGGGTTTGCGCTTTTCAAGGAACGCCTTTCGCCCTTCGGCGTAGTCCGCGCTCTCGAAACAGCGGGCCACGAGTGCGTCGAGCAAGGCCATGTCCGGTTGCTCCGGATGGCGCACGATTTCGTCGACGATGCCCTTGGCGGCGGCAACCGACAGCGGCGCGTTGCTGGCGATTTCGTCGGCAAGTGCACGCGCTGTCGCCTCCAGATCGGCGGCCGGCACGGTGCGGGTAATCAGTCCCATCGCTTCGGCTTCGGCCGAGCGGAAACGGCGGCCCGTGAACAGGAGTTCCTTGGCGCGCGCTGGCGGCACGGCGGCGAGGATCGGGCGGACCCAGCGCGCGTTATAACCGATGCCGAGCTTGGCGGCGGGAATCGCATACTGGCTGGCGTCGTCTCCCAATCGCAGATCGCAGCACAGAGCGAGACCCAATCCGCCGCCGAGGCAGAAGCCGTGGATCATGGCAACGGTCGGCTTCGGGCAGCGGGTCAACGCCTGGAACGCGGCGTCGTTCAAGGCATCGTAGACCTTGGCCGCGTCGCCGGTGCGGCTGGTCTCGAATTCGGAGATGTCGGCGCCGGCCGAGAAGGCTTTGTCGCCCGCTCCCCGCAGCACGATGATGCGTACCTCCGGATCGGCGACCGCGGTCGCGACGTGCTCAGGGATGGCGCGCCACATCGCTGCCGTATAAGCGTTCATGCGCGCGCTGTTGTCGGCGATGATCCAGGCGATCCTGCCGTCCTTCTGATAGCGCAGGCACGGTCCGTTTTCCTCGGCAGTCATCGGGGCTCCTTGCGGGTCTGAATGAGCGTCTATACACGCCGCTCCGGACAGCCGATACCGCCCTAGCGCGGGCCTTACAACCCCGGTTAACGGCCCTGAAACCAAGCGGGCAGTGTCAAGGCCCATCTGCGATGCTATATATTGGCTGGCAAGACGCATTGACCGGCGTGGAGAGCGCCGCTAAGCCGCTTTGATCAGGCGAACCGCGAACGAGAAGGTCTGGCCCCGTGTCGATCATGTCGAAGACCCCGGAAACGGCGCGTCCGGCCGTCAAGGCGGCGGATCCGCTCTGGGTGCAGCTGCGCAACGAGGCCGAGGCGGCGATGACGGCCGAGCCCGCGCTTGGCAGCTTCATCTTCGCGACCGTTTTGAGCCACGAGAAACTTGAGGATTCGATCTGCCACCGCCTGGCGCAGCGGCTCGACCACAAGGATGTCGACGCAGGTTTGATCGGCCAGACGTTTCAGAGCGTGCTCGATCGCAGTCCGGAGCTCGGCGCGATTGTCCGTGCCGATCTCGCGGCGGTCTACGATCGCGATCCGGCCTGCACGCGCTATCTCGAGCCGCTGCTCTACTTCAAAGGCTTCCACGCGCTCGTCACCCATCGTTTCGCCCACCAGCTGTGGAAGTCGGGACGCAAGGACTACGCGTTCTATCTGCAGAGCCAGTCCTCGCGCATGTTCGCGGTCGATATCCATCCCGCGGCGCGTATCGGCAAAGGCATCATGCTCGACCACGCCACCGGCTTCGTCGTCGGCGAGACGGCAGTGGTCGGCGACAACTGCTCGTTCCTCCATGCCGTGACACTGGGCGGCAGCGGCAAGGAGACGGGCGACCGTCACCCCAAGATCGAGGAAAACGTCCTGATCGGCGCCGGTGCCAAGATCCTCGGCAATATTCGCGTCGGCGCGTGCTCGCGCATCGCAGCCGGCTCCGTCGTTCTCTCTGATGTGCCGCCGCGCGTAACGGTTGCCGGCGTGCCTGCGCGCGTCGTCGGCCCTGCCGGATGCGAGGAGCCCGCAAAGTCGATGGACCAGGGATGGATCGACGATTTCGGCGGGCTGTGAGGATCACCGCAATTCCGCTTACCCGCAACAACTGCTTGCCCCGCTATAGGCATCAAGGAGACGTGACGTGAAGAAAGATGAACTGGCGCGCCTGCAGAGCTATCTGCGCAAGACCTTCGGCGCTCCGACGCTCGAAGTGCGGCCGCAGCCGAAAAAGGACGACATGGCCGAAGTGTTCATCAACGGCGAGTTCGTCGCCGCGCTCTATCGCGAGGTTGAGGACGGCGAGACCTCCTATCAGCTGCAGATGGCGATCCTCGAAATGGATCTGGAAGGCGTCTGATAAGGGGCGTGCGCCATGGCGCTCTATGATTTGGACGGCGTGAAGGTCGAGACCGCGGGCGAGGGCAAGTGCTGGGTCGCCCCCAACGCGGTTCTTCTCGGCAAGGTCAAGATCGAGGAGGACGCGAGCGTCTGGTTCGGCGCTGTGCTGCGCGGCGACAACGAGTTGATCACCGTCGGTCCGCGCTCCAACGTGCAGGATGGGTCTATTCTGCATACCGACCCCGGATTCCCGCTCACCATTGGCGCCGACTGCACCATCGGCCACATGGTCATGCTGCACGGCTGCACCATCGGCCGCGGCAGCCTGATCGGCATCGGCTCGATCATTCTCAACGGGGCTCAGATCGGCGAAGAGTGCCTGATCGGCGCCAACACGCTGATCGCCGAAAGCAAGGTGATCCCGCCACGCTCGATGGTGATCGGCTCGCCTGGAAAGATCATCCGGCAGTTGAGCGATGACGACGTCAAGCGTTTCAACGGTGCCGCCGGGCGCTATGTCGCCAACTGGAAGCGCTACGCCGCCGGCTTGAAGCCGCGGAGCTGATCGAGATAGCGAACACTGTGAAACGGCAACAACCGCGGACGCCCCTCGATCCGCGGAATGCTCCGCGCGTGGCGGCCGGCTCGCACTTTTGTGGCGCTTCCGACTCCGCTTCGCGGAGCCTGCCGGAAGCGCAGGTGATCCGTCCAGACCCAATGAAAGCCGCCAGTGCTCCGCGCGTGGCGGCCGGCTCCCGGAACGGGAGTCGCCACGCGCAATCAAAAAAGAAACGAGCCGGACGCTGGGGGAAGCGTCCGGCTCGCAGAACAGGCCCGGGTGGGGAGTCGGGGAGGGAAGGCAGGGTGACTTCCCGGACCTGGATGGGGTTGCCGTGTTGCGGTGTTACTGCTCCGGGTTGGCTTGCACGCCGGCGATGGCAGCGGGTGAGGCCGTGCCGTCGTTGGCGTCGAGGGAAACCCAGACCTTGGGATCGAGGTAGGACTGGCGCATCACGAAGTGGTACGGGGTCTGGTTCCACATCTTGACCTGCTCGACCTTGTTGTCGAGCACGTAGTCGCCGGTCGAAAGGCGTGCGGTCAGCACCGCGTGACCTTCGTTCTTCTCGTCGCGCACGACCGTCATGAGCAGTGCGTTGGCCGGCCAGCCGCGTTTCAGAAGCTCCTGGCGCTTCAGCAGCGCGAAATCTTCGCAATCGCCGCGACCCTTCGGCAGCGTCCACATTTCATTGACGCCATAGATTTCCATGTCGGTTGCCGGCTCGACGTCGCGATTGACGGCGCGGTTGATCTCGTCGAGTTCGCTCAAGCGCTCCGGCGTTGCCTGCAAGCGCTGATCGTCTCTGGTCGATGAGGTGCACTTGTCGGGCTGCATCTCGCAGAACCGGACGAAGCCATAGGGAGGCTGCGCGTTGCCGAACACCCGCATGTACTGCGGCGCGCGCTTAGCGGCGTCGATCGCCGCGAATTCTTGAGTCCAACCCGGTGAGGCGGACCCGATCACACTTGCTGCCAACGCGGCACTGACGCAACCGTACTTCATGTAACGCCCTCGAACACGAAACGCGACTGTACACTCAGGAACTCGATTTATGCTGAACGCCCGCCGTGGCATTCGAACCAAACTTGGTTCGAATTTTAAGTAGCCGAATGAGGCAACTTGGCGGGTGTTTTGAGGCATCACACAACCGGAACTCTCAACTGTAGCGGTTATGAGAAACTGGCGCGCAACGTGTTCAAATCCTGAACCACAAGGAACTGAACGCCGATGCCATTGTCGTGGTGACGGCGCACGACCGATCTGATCTTGCCGAGCACAACTTCCTCGCCGATGGCGGGGCGGGCCGTGGTGGCAACAGAGGCGCCGGATGCTGAAATATCAATCAGATGCACGTCGATCGCGACGCCTTCGGCAAGCCTCAACAAAGTCTTGCGGCCGCTGGTGCCGACGCGTTCGTGCTGGCGGCCCAATTCGTCAGGGAACTCGTCGCGATTGATGAGCCACATGATCTGCGCGGCAAGCTTCTCGCGCTTGTGCGGAGTAACCGAAAAAACGAAGCTGAATCCGCCGTCCATGACGCGGACGACCTTGCCTTCAAGGCCGCCAAGATGATCGAAATAGGCAACGATGCGTTCACCAAGTTCAACGGGAACGTCGGATTTGACGGACGCGCTGCCGACGGAGATATCGCGCAGCTCGCACGTGTATTCGTGGCGGTCGGCGCGCATGAAGCGGCCGGCGAGCGTCAGCTGGACCCGGCGGTGGCGGCGCAGGTCGGGCGAGATCTGAGCGGGCGCGCGCCGCAGCGTGCGGCTGAAAACTTGGGCGTTGACTGCCATGGCCATCCCATTCGGGTTACGCGATCGGGTTAAAGGTCGGTAAGACCTTTGTGGCCAGCACACGTGCTGACCGGCGATCCTGCGACTATGGCGGCAGCGACTTAACGAAGGCCTAAGGAGCGCGTCATTCTTGTCTCGATCTCGGACCGGACGCGCGACGGCGCCGGGTCTTGATGGAGAGAGGTTGACGGCGGGTTAAGGCCGTCCGGGGAGCGGGTTCGGGAAACGTGGCTTGGAACGCTCAGATGTCGTCCGGCTTGCTGAGCCCGCCGTCGTAGACGCGAAACTGGCGGTGTTCGGATCGCACGATGCGGGCTTCGCGAAGGTGCGAGTGGAACGGGGTCTGGCGGTGCATGTTGTCGATCACCGCGTGCGGACGGCCGTCAGGCCAGATCAGCTCGCTGGCGATGAGGCGCGACGTCAGCAGCGGCTCGTGGCCGAGCCATGCCGGCCTGTCGAGCGGGACCAGCGCGCCGAGGAAACGGTCAACCGTTTCGCGGGTGTGCACCAGTGGCAGAAGTATCATCTCGAAGGTGGCGTGTTTGCCGCTCTCCGTGGTGGCGGTGACGGCGAACACGCCGACCGCACCCTGGCGGGCGATGACGGAAATCTGCCGCTCGAGCGTGATGCGGTCCTCGTCGCCGAACATGTCCATGATATTGAGACCGCGGAATTCGGCGGCAAAGGCTTCGCAGATGCGCGTACCGGCGAGACGGAAGCGCGAGGTCGCTGTGTCGATGCGCTCCAGCACGAACGTGTCGGGAAGAATGGCGCTGATCCGCGAGGGCTCGATCTCGAACCGCTTGGGCGCGAGCCGGGAGCCGCGGATCTCGTTCCAATATGTGTAGAGGTGCTGGCTGACGGCGTCTCTCATGTCGTCCTTCGGAGCTGGATCTTGGCCCGATCCTCCTGGTTCAAAGATCCAGAAGAGCGGGCGGGCCGTGCCAAACCGGAACACTGAGCAACGCTCGGGCTCCGATCCGATAAGACTTGAGCAGTCTCCGTGCCATCGGGGCTACCCGCGTGGCTATACAAGCTGAAAAAGTTGCCGCGTTCGCCAAGGATCGTTAATCAGCCTCAGCCGGCCGGCCGGCGGCTGGGGAGAATTCAGGAGACGCGGGTGCCGACACGAGAGCCGATCTTCAACGCGCCGAAGGCCGTTCTGGCGGTGCTTGCCATCCTGGTGCTGATCCATGCGGGACGCCAGTTTCTGACCGAAGAGGACGGTCTGATGCTGCTTCTCGCCATGTCCTTCATTCCTGCCCGGTTTTCCGGCATCGCAGCCGAGCTGCCGGGCGGAGATATCGCTACTTATTCGTCGTTCATCACCCACATGCTGGTGCATGGCGATTGGGTGCACCTCGCCATCAACTCCGCCTGGCTCCTCGCCTTCGGCAGCGTCGTCAACAAGCGCATCGGTGGCGTGCGATTCGTGCTGTTTTCGATTGCCGGAGGCATTGCCGGCGCGCTCGCATTTCTCATCATCCACCCTGGCCTGCTGGCGCCGGTGGTGGGAGCCTCCGGTGCGATCGCGGCGCTGATGGCGGGCGTGATCCGCTTTCTGTTTTCAGCCCTCGACCGTCATCAAGGTTATCTGCTGCGCGAGCATCCAGCCGCGATCCCGCTGATGCCGCTCTCAACCGCGCTCACCGATCGCCGCGTGCTTGCAACGTCAGCCGTATTCATCGCCATTAATCTGTTGGCCCTGGCCGGCTTCGGCGGCATGGGTTCGGAGCCAGGAGCGATAGCTTGGGAAGCGCATCTGGGCGGCTACTTTTTCGGTCTCCTGTGTTTCGGCCTGTTTGATATCGCAACGCAAAACGAACCGGCGTATCCACCGAAAGCCGAATGAGGTCTTGCCAAGTCGCCACAACTAGCTCAGCTTGATGTCATCAGGCCGTTCAAGAGCCTGTCGTTTAGAGTTTGGGGCACGGAAACGTATCGTGCGTGCCGCTAAGGAGGCGTATCGCATCGTGCAGAGTTTCTCAGATCGGCCATGCATTGAGCGTTGCCATCTGAAACGATTACACGATCGCAAGTCTCTCTAGCCGGCAGCCACGATCCTTCAGTGGAGGCTATGGCTTTGACAATCGGACAGATCCTCAAGACGAAACCGCACGGTGTGTCGACCGCGCGTCCGGACGACAGTGTGCAGGAAATTGCCACGCGTCTGGCGCAGCGGCGGATCGGCGCCATCGTCATCGTCGGCGAGGGAGGGCGCGTCGCTGGCATCATCTCCGAGCGCGACATCATCCGCCTGATCGCCGAGCACGGCGTCAGAGCGCTGTCGATGCGGGCCAGCGAAGGCATGACGCGTGACGTCGTCACCTGCTCGCGGTCGAGCACGCTCGATGAGATCATGACGACGATGACCGTCGGCCGCTTCCGCCACCTGCCGGTGATCGAGGATGGCGCACTCGTCGGCATCATCTCGATCGGCGACGTGGTGAAGCATCACAACGCCGAGGTCGAACTCGAAGTGACCGCGATGCGCGGTTACTTGGCGACCGGCTGAAGCGCGCGGTCTCTCGCACCATTCTGCACCGCTGAGGCGCGCGAGGCATTGCGCGCCTCAAGTTCGCGGAGAATGTCGTCGAGTTGACGCGAGACGGCCTGTTCGCCGGCCTTGATGAGATCGTCGGCGCGGTGGAAGTCGAACAGCCCGAAATCCTGCAGACGGGGCGATACCATCGCGTCCGGCGGATCGCCGGCGAGGCGTGAGCGCGCGATCCGATCCTGCACGATGTTGAAGGCGTCGACCATCACGGTCGAGATGCCGGGCGCGCCATCGCCACGGCCAAGCAGCTGACGTTGAATGAGGCCACGCACGCCGCCCTTCGGCGGGGTCAGCGGAACCTCCTCAAACACCGGTTCTTCGTCGTGCTCGTCCATATCGGGCTCGGGAGAATAGACGACGCTGCCGCGTCCCAGCACATCGAAGTTCAGGTTGACGGCGATGACGTAGCGCGCGCCCAGCGCGCGGCACACCGAAACCGGGATCGGATTGACGATGGCGCCATCGAACAGCCAGCGGCCGTTGACGCGCACCGGCTTGAAAATGCCGGGGAGCGCGTAAGAGGCGCGCACCGCTTCGACAAGTTTGCCGCGCGACAGCCAGATCTCGTGACCGGTGCCGATCTCGGTTGCAACCGCCGTGAAGCGGCGGTCGAGTTCCTCGATGCGGCGATGACCCAGATGTTTGTCGAGCCGTTCGCACAGCCGCTGGCCGCCGATCAGACCGTTGCCGGCGAGATTGAAATCGAGATAGCCGAAGATGCGCCGCGGAGTGAGTTCGCGCGCAAACGCTTCAAGGGAATCGAGGTGATTGGCGGCATAGCAGCCGCCAACGACGGCGCCGATGGATGTGCCGGCGATGATGTCGGGCTTGATGCCGGCGGCCGAGAGGGCCTTGAGCACGCCGATGTGTGCCCAGCCGCGCGCGGCGCCGCCTCCCAATGCCAAACCGATCTTTACGCCTGCCATGACGGCACTCCTGACCCGTTTTGAACGACCAGCCCTAAATGCCGTTTAGTTTGCATTTTACGGACCAGGCCGAGGACAAGGTCTTCAAATCAAGTTTAACGACCCTACAGGATGCGCGTTAAGGACCCGCTACTCCTTAACTTAGGGGACGCTGGCCCGGCGGCAATGGTTCAAAGGACTGAGCGTTTCAGCCTTTGGACGGCATGTCCTTCGCATTTGCGAACACTAAGGCGTCGCCTCCCGGGCCTCGGTCTATGCGGCGATAGAAGCAAGACCGGGCCCCGGTGTGACAGGCAACTCCGTTGCCGGCGATGCGGGCGCGCACCCACACCACGTCCTGGTCGCAATCGGTGCGGATCTCGGCAATCTCGAGCACGTTGCCGCTTTCCTCGCCCTTCTTCCAGATCTTCTTGCGCGAGCGGCTCCAGAAATGGGCCTGACGGGTTGACAGTGTGCGCTCCAGCGCGTCGCGGTTCATGAATGCGAACATCAAGACCTCGCCGGTTGCCTCATCGGTGACGATGGCCGGCAGCAATCCGTCGCCATCGAAACGCGGCGTAAACGAGGTCGTCTCTTCGATCGTCGGTTTCGACTGGGTCATGTTCTGGAAATTCGTTTCTCGGGGCGTGCCGCTGAGAGGCGATGCGAGCTTGGATCAGCGCGGCGCGTTGACAAGTGTGATGAAGCGGGTGCGCAGGGCCTCGTCGGATTCAAATACGCCCAGAAAGCGGTTCGAAATCGTGGCGACCTTGCGCTGGCGCACGCCGCGCATCGACATGCACTGATGCTCGGCGCTCATCATCACCGCGACGCCCTTGGGCTTTAACGCCGCATGGATCGCGGCGGCGATGTCGCCGGTCAACGCTTCCTGCGTCTGCAGCCGATGGGCGAATATTTCAACGACGCGCGCCAGCCGCGAAAGCCCGATGATGCGGTCGTCCGGGATATAGGCGACATGGGCGACGCCGATGAAGGGCGCGACGTGATGCTCGCAATGGCTCTCGAAGTGGATATCCTTCAAAAGCACGATGTCGTCGTAGCCCTTGGGGTCTACGAACGTTGCGGAAAGTTCGGCGATCGGGTCGGCCTTGTAGCCCGAGAAATACTCTTCATAGGCCTCCACCACGCGAGCCGGCGTTCCCTTGAGGCCGTCGCGAGCCGGATCGTCGCCTGCCCAGGCCAGCAGGATGCGCACGGCTTCCTCGGCCTCGGCGCGGGTCGGACGGCGGATATTGAGCTGAGTGACTTTCGGGGCGGCTGGCACGGGCTTTGTCTTCCACTGAAGGCGGGCCGGATCCGGCTCGCAAATTGCTCTTAGGCATCTTATATACGCCCATTCAACACTTTGGACGAGGGCCGGGCACGAAGGCCCCAAATACGTGCCGCCGCCAAGCCTGTTAATCGTGTGTTACCGGCGCGCGCTCACCAGATGACGGAACCGACAATGGCCGATCTCGACGAGATCTACAATTCGCGCATTCTGGAACTTGCGGGGGCGACCACGCGGGGCGAGCGGCTGCAAAGCCCCGACGCCACCGCTTCTGCGCACTCCAAGCTGTGCGGCTCGGCGGTCTCCATCGATCTCAAGCTCAAGGATGGCCGGGTTACGGACTACGGGCAGACGGTCAAAGCCTGCCTGCTCGGACAGGCGGCCGCTTCCGTCATGGCGCGCGAGATCGTCGGCTCGACGCCGGACGAGCTGCGCGCCGTCGGTGCGCAGATGCGCAAAATGCTGAAAGAGGGCGGTTCGCCTCCGGCCGGCCGCTGGGCCGATCTTGGCGTGCTCGAACCGGTGCGCAATTATAAGGCCCGTCACGCCTCGACGCTTCTGGTGTTCGACGCCGTCGAGCAGGCGCTCAGCGACGCAGAGGCCAAGCAGGCCCTGCCGGCGGCACAATAGACTGCGGACGCTTGTTTGCCATGCCGATTATCGAAAAGCCCGGCGAGCTGCCGGCACGCCGCGGGACAATCTATCCGGCGCCGCTCAACGAAGGCTTCGATGGCCGCGTGAAGCGGGCGTTGACGGGCGCGCTGGGGCTCACGCAGTTCGGCGTCAACCTCACCACGCTCGAACCGGGAGCCAAATCATCTCATCGCCACTGGTACACGCGCGAGGACGAGTGCATCTACGTGCTGACGGGTGAACTCACCCTCATTCTCGACGATGGCGAACATCGATTGACGGCCGGCATGGCGGCGGGCTTTCCGGCGGGCGATACCAACGCGCACCACCTCATCAACCGCAGCGCAGAACCGGCAACCTATCTGGAAATCGGCACGCGATCGGATGATGAAAGCGCCACCTACGCCGACGTCGATCTGCGCGCCAGGAAGCAGGGCGGTGTCTATCGCTTCTTTCACAAGGACGGCACGCCCTATGAGTGACGGCCCCGTGTCAGCCGTCGCCAAGGCGGTGCTTAAGGCTCCCATCCACGCCTACCGCTACACCTTCAAGCCATTCACCGGCCATTCGTGCCGGCATTGGCCGACGTGCTCGCAGTATGCGCTCGACGCCATCGATACCAACGGCGCCTGGCGCGGGTTCTGGCTGATGATTTCAAGGCTCTCCCGCTGCGGTCCCGGCGGCACTCATGGTGTCGATCCGGCCCCCGATATTCGCGCCGAGCATCACCCGTTCGCCCCTTGGCGTTACGGCCGCTGGGGCAGGGGAGCGGTGTCCCACACGGACAGCTGAGTGCCGCTCAGCGCCGCGCGCCGCCGGAACCAAGGTCAGGACATCCGCGTTGTTCGCACGTCAACTGAAAGGGAGGCGAACATGCGTTCCGTCGTTTTGTGGCTTCTTGGCGTGCCGATCACGGCCATCGTTCTGTTGAACGTGTTCGGTGTGATCTGATGCATCGCGATCGCGCCAAAACCCGGCTTTACGCCGCCATGACGGCGACCATGCGGTTGGGACGCCGCTCAGCCTCCCTAGTCCGCAGACCCGGCACAACAGCGGTGCGTCCGCATCGGGCTCCGCAGATCGACAGACTGCCTGCGTCTCAGGCCGGATATCAGGCCGGATATCAGGCTGGAAATCAGGCCGCCAGAACCGGCTCTTGAAGCGCCTTCATTTCAGCCGCGGTATCGGCGTTGAACGCCTGGAGATCTTCAATCACTTCGCCTTCATAAACGACGTCGCGGCCCATCTCGCTGATCGACTTCGCCATGCCGAGGAAGTTCTCGAACGCCAGCTTGGAGACGAACTCGAAGCACATCATCTCCCAGGTGTTGGAACCCTGGAACATCTGGCCGGCGAGCATGGTCTTGATGGTGATTTCCGGGCAAGCGTCGTTCTTCAAAAATGTCTGCACGTGGGGAGCCAGCGCCGCGGGAATGGCGAGCGCGCCCGATGGCCAGCTCGTCGAATAGGCGGCCCGCTTGAACAGGGCTTCGTTGAGAAAGTGTTCATCCAAAACGGCGCGCAGCCCGGGCTCGACCGAGAGCTGGACGTAGCAACACGGGCGCACCTTGCCCTGTATGAACAACATGCGCTTGCGGATGACGAGTTTCGGTACTGACATGGGTTCGGCCCACCCCTTTGGCCTTGGTCGTTCGGTTGACGAGACCGTAACCCCAAGTCGGTTTCCAAAGCCCGCCGGAATTGAGCGCAATTTTATCTATCGGGACGGCGGGACGCGCCGCAGTCAGGCGTCTTCAAGGCTTGGCGGCTGACCCGGCTCCGTCGATTGTAAAGGAGCGGAAATATTTTTCGATGTCGGCAGAGCGCTCGCCGCCGTCCTTGGTGATCGCACCGATATTGTAGAGGCGGTCCTGCACGAGAAAAATATAGGACCTGAGCGTCATGCCCATCGTCATGTCGACCAGGAGTTCGCGGGCAGTTTGGCCGGCAAACACAACCTTGCTCTCGCTCTTGAGCGGTCCTGGCGCATTGGCGAGTGCCCCGTCACGGGCGTTGTCCAGCACCGTGTCGGTTCCGATCGATTGGGCCATGCCGGCCGGATAATCGGCAATCGTCACGTCATAGATCGCCTGCGGCGACAGGATCTGGATGGTCCGCATCTTCGCGCTCTTTCCGTCGCCCAGATCGACATCCTGCTCCTCGACCTTGGGATCGCCCGGCATCTCGATTTTGAAGCCGAGACCCTCCGTCTTGACCGCCTGCCAGGTTTCGGCGGCTGTGGGCGAAAGGGTGAGGGGCATGGCGAGAAGGAGAGCCAGGGAACGCATGAAAAATCGCATCGCGACCTCGAAAACGGTGGGAAAATCAGGAGGGGCCGGCAAACTGGCCGGCAAGCAATGAGCCGAGCCTAGCGTCAGGCACACCGCTCTGGCAACGACGCCGTGCCAACGCAGGTGATGAAGGCCGCCGGCCACTGAGAGCGCGGGCGGCGAGGACTTGACTCGGTTACGGTAAATCGGCGATTTCCCCTGCCACACCGTCTTACGCCGCACCCGTTGGCGGCGAGTGAGCAACAGGAGGCCCGAATGACAGACGTCACGATTACGTTTCCCGACGGCAAGACCAAGCTTGTCGCCGCCGGCACCACGGGCCTCGACATCGCCAAAGCCATTTCGCCCTCGCTCGCCAAGCGCACGGTTGCCATGCAATTGGATGGTGTCTTAAGCGATCTTAGCGATCCGATCGGTAAAGACGCGTCAATCAATTTCGTCTCCCGCACCGACGCCCCGGCGCTGGAGCTGATCCGCCACGACGCCGCGCACGTGATGGCCGAAGCCGTGCAATCGCTGTGGCCCGGCACGCAGGTGACCATCGGCCCCGTGATCGACAACGGCTTCTACTACGACTTCGCCAAGGCGGAACCGTTCCAGCCCGACGACATGGCGAAGATCGAAAAGAAGATGCACGAGATCATCGCCAAAAACGCGCCCTTCACCAAGGAAGTGTGGTCGCGCGACAAGGCGAAGGAAACGTTCGCCATGATGGGCGAAGCGTTCAAGGTCGAACTCGTCGATGCGATCCCGCCCGATCAGGATTTGAAGATCTACCGCCAAGGCACGTGGTTCGATCTGTGCCGCGGACCGCACATGACCTCGACCGGTCAGATCGGCAAGGCCTTTAAGCTCATGAAGTTTGCCGGCGCCTATTGGCGTGGCGACAGCACCAAGCCGCAGCTGCAAAGAATCTACGGCACCGCCTGGGCCAGCGAAGAGGAATTGAAGGCCTACGTCACCCAGCTCGAGGAAGCCGAGAAGCGCGATCACCGCAAGCTCGGCCGCGAGATGGACCTGTTCCACTTCCAGGAGGAAGCGCCGGGCTCCGTGTTCTGGCACCCCAAGGGCTGGACCCTGTTCCAGACGCTCATTTCCTATATGCGCCGGGCGCAGCAACGCGCCGGCTATGTCGAGGTCAACTCGCCCGACATGATGGAAAAGCACTTCTGGGAGCTTTCCGGCCACTGGGAAAACTACGGCGAGAACATGTTCACGACCACGCTGCCGGACGAGCGCGTGTTCTGCTGCAAGCCGATGAACTGCCCGGGGCATGTGCAGATTTATAAGCACGGCTTGAAGAGCTATCGCGACCTGCCGATGAAGATCGCCGAGTTCGGCAAGGTGCACCGCTATGAGCCGTCCGGCGCGCTGCACGGCATGCTGCGCGTGCGCCACTTCACGCAAGATGACGCGCACATCTTCATCACCGAAGATCAGATCATGGAGGAATGCCTCAAGATCAACGATCTGATGCTGTCGATCTACAAGGACTTCGGATTCGAGGACATTTTCATCAAGCTGTCGACCCGGCCTGAAAAGCGCGTCGGCGCCGACGAGCTGTGGGACAAGGCCGAGAAGGCCTTGGGCGACGTGCTCGAAGAAGTGAAGCGGCAGTCGAACGGGCGCGTCAAGACCGCGTTGCAGCCGGGCGAGGGCGCGTTCTACGGGCCCAAGCTCGAATACGTACTGAAGGACGCGATCGGCCGCGAATGGCAGTGCGGCACGACGCAGGTCGATTTCAACCTCGCCGGACGCCTGGGCGCGTTCTACATCGACGAGCATTCGGACAAGAAGACGCCCGTGATGATCCACCGCGCCATGTTCGGCTCGCTCGAACGCTTCACCGGCATCCTGATTGAGAACTTCGCCGGCCACTTCCCGCTGTGGCTCGCGCCGCTGCAGGCCGTGGTCGCCACCATCACGTCGGAAGCCGATCCCTATGCGGGTGAAGTCGCCGCCGCGCTCAAGGCCGCGGGCCTGCGCGTCGAGACCGACCTGCGCAACGAGAAGATCGGCTACAAGGTGCGCGAGCATTCCCTCGCCAAGGTGCCGCTCATCCTTGCGGTGGGCACGCGCGATGCGGAGGCGCGGAATGTGAGCGTGCGGCGTCTGGGTTCACAAGACCAAACCGTCATGTCGCTCGCCGACGCCGTGGCGGCCTTTGCGAAAGAGGCCACGCCGCCGGATTTGGGGTGAGATGACTGCATGAGGCGAGACGCTTGGAAATGGGCATGGGTCCTACTCGTGCTGATGACCGATGCAGCTGCTGCTCACGCGCCGTATCTTGATCAGCTGGGTTTAAAGGTTTGGGTTGCGCCGGACGGCCGCCGCTTTCAGCTCGGAATGCTCTTCGGCGACGGCATTTTCGGCCCTGATCCAGGTCGTGCAGTCGTTCTCGACGATCACGCCAAGATCGTTGCAGTCGGACCGCCTGCTGATGATGGATATACGGTTTGCTACACAGAGCAGAATTGCTTCGTGCTGCTATCCCGCTTTCCATTTTCAAGAGCCGTGCCCGATCCCACATCGTTTCGGGCACCAAGGAGTATCGAATTCTATCCGGAGTTCGAGAAGGAAACGTACGGGTTCAGCCATTACTGGCTAGGGCCACGCGACTATTTTACCGCTTTAACTGTCCCACTTAGACGAGATGCCGTCAGCGCTTCAGTGGCTACGCTTGCTCTAACGCTTCTGGCTTTCAGCTTTGCGTCGGCCTCTCGGTGGGCTGATCGCTTCGGGGCTAAGCAGCCGCAACGTTCTTGGAAGCGACTGCTCGTGCTGCTTTGCTTCTTGAGTGCGGGTTTCGCTTTGCTAGTATTTGCGCTGTCGATGTTGATGTTACTGAACGGATTCTACTTGGCTTACGCAGTCCTCTCACCGTTGCTACTCTACAAGCTAACGGCCGCTGCCAATCGTTGGCGTCGGAAAATTGCAGCCTAACATGTGGGGCGCAGCTCCCACATAACCCGCACTGCCGTGCGCGAAGCAGGGTCCTTCACGATGCATCGCGGATACAGGACCTTTACCCGTTGCGGCGTTCCTCAAACTCTTCAACCGCGAAAGATCCCGGATCTCCTGAGTGTCGCTTCCGCTCCACTCCTTTGTCCGGGAATGAGCGTGGCGGGAGATAGGTTTCAAGATGCGTCCGGGAACGCAAGCGATGAGAGCGGTGCGCACTTCCCCCCCCCTCACCTCACGCGGGGATGACGTCATAGTTTGTGGCGATTGCCGCCTCTCACCGGGCCCGTCGGGGCACACTCTCACCGTGAAGGACGAGGTGAGGGATATGATGCCGGCCCGCGAGCGGCTTAGACCCGACGTCGCGGACTGCTTGGGTCCGGGGTCGCTCATCATTCGGCTCAGGATCGCGGTCTACTTCGGCTCAGGCGCTGCGGCTACCTCCGTCTCCGGCCCCACGCCTTCCACCACATCCTGCTCGTCGCCGGGAAGGTCGGTGGGGGATTGCCCGGGTTCGCCGTTGCGCGTTCTACGTTCGCCCCACGTGTAAAGTCCCACGCCCGCCAGCACGAGGCTAGCGCCAGCCGCATCGGCGAGCGTGAACGTCTCCCCCAGGATCGCGACCGCAAGCCCGATGGTCACGATCGGCGAGACGGTCGAAATCATCGCCACGATCTGCGGCGAGGTCCGCGCCAGCCCGGCGTTGATGCACAGAGTCGGAAGCACCGTTGCGAAGAGCGCGCATCCCGCCGACAGCCACAGGAACCGGGGGCTCGCCGCGAAGTGCCCGGATGCGATCAGCTGATGCAGAATGCAGAACACCGAGGCCGAGGTCAGCGCAATCGAGGTGAACAGCGCACTGCCCAGCGCCGGCAAGGCGCGCTTCGCCAGCAGATGATGCCATGCGAACGCAAGCGCCGCGCCGAGCACCAGAGCCGTGCCCAACACCGTCTCGGCCCCGCCGTCAGGCAGGTCGGCGGCAAAGACGATGGCGAGCCCCAGATACGTCACCGCCGCCGCGATGAGCCCCATGCCGGTCAGCGTGTGGCCCATGAACAGCCATCCCAGCAGCATGATGAAAACCGGATAGGTGAACAGTACGAGACGCTCAAGTCCGGCGCTGATGTATTGAAGTCCAGCGAAGTCGAATTGCGAGGCGAGGTAGTAGCCGACGAAGCCGATGAACGCCGCCCAGCCCACCAGCCCCGCGTCAGGCGGCGCTTGTCCGCTGGCGCGGCGCTTGCGCAAGGCCCACGCGCCGATGGCGAGATAGAACGGCAGCGCGAAGATCATCCGCCAGGCGAGCATCAGCGCGCCGTCCACCGTCTCCTGGTAGGCGAGCTTGATGAAGATCGCCTTGGTCGAGAACAGCGCGGCGCCGATCGCGGCGAGGGCAAAGCCGGTGAGACGGGAAGAGGCGGGCATGCCGCCGTCTTAGCCCAACAGGCCCGCCCTGTCGCCGGAACTCGTCGCCCAATCTGCCGCGGCTCTGCCCCTTAGCGCACCGCTGCGGGCTCAATGCCGCGGCAGTGGTTCGCCGAACGTGTAGTCGAGATCGTCCTGGATGTTCTGCGCCGCCTTGCGCCAATCGGCCCCCGCGCCGTTGACCGGCGCCGGGCTTGCGTCCTCCGCCACCGGAGCTGCAACGGCCGGTTGCTGGTCGATGGTTGCGCGGGCACTCGTGACCGGCCGCGCGGGCAGCGCGCACAAGCGCGAGGCCAGCCCCTGCAACTCATCGAGGATCGTCTCGCGCCGCAGCTCGTGCTGCAAGCTGAGCGCCCGCAATTCACGCAGCACCTGTTCGTCGGCGCGGCGCACCGCCTCGGTCAGCGTGCGAACCAGCGACAGTTCGTTGCGTGAATTCTCGGTCAGGCGATTCAGCAGATCATCGACGTTGCGCGGAAGCCGGTTTGCAGTCGTGTTCGCGGTCATGGGGTCCCTCCGTGTTTCGTGGCCCCAAGGCGCAAGATTCGCGTGGCAGAAAAATGTTGAAAAGACCAACAAAACTAATGCTCTAAGCGCGCATTGCGGAGCTGCCTCTGGCGCTGCGCCGTCACTTGACTTCGTAGCGTTCCTTCAATTCCTTGATCCGCACTTTGGTCTTCTCTTCCATGCAGCCGATGATCTCGGCCGTGGCGCCCGAGCCGCCGCTCCAGAACATGGCGACGTGGTTCTGACATTCGGCATCGCGGAATGCGACCCAAGCCCGCTGACTGGCGCGCAGCGCCTGCTCCCAGCTCTTGGCGTCGTAGGGGTGTTCCGTCGCCATCTCCGGTACGGATTTCAACGCCTCGGCATAGACGCGATTGAGCTCCGCGTCGGCGGCCGTGAAATCCTTGTCCGCGCAGGCGTTCATTTCGTAAGTCGACACGGCATTCGCGCAATCGATAGGCTTCTCCTCCTCAGCGGCGCGCGCAGAACCCATCGCCAGAGTGAGCATTGCAATGAGGGTGCGTTTGAAAACCGGACGCATAAACATTCCCGCGGGCCAATATTGCCGGATGCCCGCGACATTAGTGAACCGCGCACGCCAAAGCCAGGGCCAAGCGCATCGCGCGGCCGGGTTGGTTTATGCGTGCGCCGCTGTCCGGCTGGCGGCGCGCCTGGGCGCGCTACTTGGCGAGCCGGTAGGCGGCGTGGCAGCTGATGCAGTTGCCCATGATATCGCGCATGTCATTCAACACTTCGGTGCGCGAGGCTCCCTTGCGGGCCCTGTCAGCCAGCTTGTCGAATTTGTCGTGGGTGTCGAAGCTCATGGACGTGAAACCGAGCGGCAACTTGAGCCCCGTCACCGGCGCGGCCACCTGCAGCAGCTTGGCACCTGACTCGGACGCGATGTCTGGCACGCGTGCGACCTGGTTCTCGGCCATGGCGGCGACAATCCCCTGGATCGTTTCCAGATATGTTCGCATGCCGGTGAGCATGGTTTCAGTCTCGGCCGGTGACAGGGCGATGGCCTCGCGCGGGTCTCCCTTGGCCTGCGGGGCGACTTGAGCCGAAGCCGGTGCGCTTGAAATCAGAGCGGCACCCAAGGCCAATGCGACAATAGAAGTTCTCAATCCAGTCATGGTGGCGCTCCTCCGCTCGTGCCGCACAGGAGTCTTCGAAGGACTCACTGTGTTCATAAGCTTGATCCGCCCCGCGCGTGCCGCCTTGATTAAAATCACCCGATGCGGATAGCGTCTGTGGTCACGCGCGCGTCTGCCAGACGCGTCCGCATCAGGTGCGAGGCCCAGCAATGTCATTCGAGGTCCGGCAGAAGGCGCGCTTGTCGTTGCTCGATGTCCTGGTCACGGCGTTTCGCGCCATTGCCATCGCCTACCTCGCGTTGCACGGCGCGGTGACGTGGTTCGCCTATCAGGCCGCAGGGCTCGCCGAGGCGCTGTTGACGCTGGTGCTGCTGGGAGTGGGCGACCTTTACTGGACCGTGACGTGGTGGGAGGCGGGGCCGAATGGAGCCGCGATCGTCGCGCTTGCGGCTTCGGTGCTGTGTTTTGTGTCTTGGCTCGGCAGACCGCTGTTTAATCGCTGGGTGGCGCGCTTCACCCGCGACATGCTCGATGATGCGACGGGCGCGATCGAGCGCATGACAGCAGATCGCCGGGATGATGCGGACGATCCGCCGGACGGCACGAACGGCCGGCAGACCTGATCTGGCCCAGCATCCCCCCCCTGCCAGATCGACGCATGCGCCTCGGCTCTGATCGGCGTCAAACGGATCGAGAGCGAACGGTCCGTTTCCCTTTCGCAGCGATCGAAAACGCTGCCACCAGACACATGGAGACGAAAAATGTTTGACAGCAAAATCTTGGCGCTCGGGCTCGTTGCAGCGGCACTGGCCGTCACACCCGTTGCCGCTCAGCAGGGACCGGTTGCCCAGTCGTGCGGTCCGGAAATGGAAAAATTCTGCGCCGGCAAAAAGCACGGACAGGGCGAAATGCGCGCCTGCCTTGAAGCCAACAAGGACAAGGTTTCAGACGCCTGCCGTCATGCGCTCGACACCACCGGGCCCGGAAAGGGCATGGGGCAGGGGATGGGCGGCATGGGCGGCATGGGCGGTGGCATGGGCCGCTGACAGTCCGCGCTACGACATGAGGACCGCCTGAACGTCCTCGTCAGAAGGTTGGAACACGAAAGGGGCCCGCACGCGCCGGTGCAGGCCCCCGTGTTCGTGCCACGGCGCGATACCAGCAAAGCGCCGCTCCGGTGCGGCCAGGCGCGCTTACTGCGGGCACTTCTCGTCGAGCTTGGTGATCGCTGTGTCGTAGGCATTGAGATCGGGCGATTTCTCGTCCAGCTGCTCGCCAGCGGCCATGGCCGCTTCGAAGTCGGCGCCCAACTCCTTCATGTAGCCGTCCATCTGCCCTTCGGCCGCCTGGGCCTTGGCATCGTCATCGCCGATGTCGGCCATCAATTTGTTCATGGCGCAGTACGTCTTGAGCTTGGCGTCATCGGCCGCGACTTGCTCGAACGTCTTGATCGCAGCTTCGATCTTGGGATCGGCGGCAAGCGCGGCAGAGGCGGCGAGGCTAAGCGCAAGGCATGACAGCATCAATCGCGGCATCGGTATCTCCAATATGGTTCGCTGACATTCGTTCGTGAGACTTTTCGCGCCAAGAGGTGCGGATTTAAGACCACCGGCTAACGGCTCGTTCAGAAATATCCGTCGAAGTCTGATGGCGACCAAGGTCGCACCAAACGCCGGACCTTGTCGCGCATTTGGCGCCTCCCATATCCAATCGTGGGGGCGTTTTCTACTGTGCTCCCGCATGTTCTTCTTATCGATATGATGTTACGGGAGAAAATAATGACAAGCCCATTGAAGCTATCGTTGATCGGATGCGCGTTTGCGCTGGGACTGGGTTTGGCCGGAGCGCAAGCTGCCCCCGCCTCGGCGCCCTTGGGGGCCTTGAAAGACGCCAGCGCTCAAAATCAAAGCCTCGTCGAAAAGGCCCATAGGAAATGCCGCCGCGTCTGCTGGCGTCACCATCGCCATTGGCATTGCAGGTGGAAATGCAGCCGCAATCACCGTCACCATCGGCGGCATTGGTACTGATCGCCGCTCTTCCCCCGGCGATGCCGGGACTATAATTCGCGCCCGTAGTGACCGGCCGGTCCCTGCGGGCGCGCGTGTCGTGCGCAGCACTCCCGCCGCCGCCCTGTTTTCCAAGTCAAGGTTCTGAACGAACGGGCTCTTCCGCCACTTTGTCGCTATTGGGATGGTCCCGGCGGGAAAAAGTGCCCTGGCTGTGAAATTCGGCCATTCGCGGCTTGCCGGTGCGCCAGCTCCGCTCTATCGCCATTTGTGACGGTTTCGTGACAGCCGGGGGGCTCCGCGGCGCCGGGACGGATGGGGATCAGCAGAATGTCGTTTTTGAGCAGGACTCCTTTTGCGGCCTTGTTCGGCCCCTCGCGCAGCGATCAGCTGGCCGTGATGCTGAAGAAGCTGTCGCAGATGTCCTTGGCCTGCGCCGCGCGCTTCCGTGAAGCTGAGGGCCAGGACGTCAAGGGCATCATCGAGCTCGAACACAAGGCCGATGCCATCGTCGATGAAATTCACGAGCTTCTCGACAACTCCTTCATCATGCGTTTCGACATCCCGGACTCGATGCGTCTCGCCGACGATCTGGACGACGTGGTCGACGGCATGCGCAAAGTAGCGCTGCATCTCGAGGCCTACCGGGTGCAGATCCCGGGGCTCTCGCCGCAGGCCATGGAAATCTTCGCAATTGGCGAGGGCATGCTGAAGCGCATTGACCAGCTGGTCGACATGCTGGCTGAGCCGCGGCTGAAGCTGACGCGCGTTCGCGAGGTCGCCGATCTGATCGACGCCGACGAGTCGAAGGCCGACAAGCTGGTCGCCGCGCACGAGCGCACGCTGGTCGAGCAGTTTTCCGCCTCCAACGCCAACGCGCTGGGGTTCATCGCCCACCACCAGCTCTTCCACCTCCTTGAGCAGATGACCGACGACGCCAATCATTGCGCGAAGATGATCCTCTCGCTTGCGCGCAAGGAGGCGTAAATGGAAGGCCTGACCATCGGTGTTGCCATCGCGCTCATGGCGGTGCTGGCAGCCGAATTCGTCAACGGCTGGACCGATGCGCCCAATGCCATCGCAACCGTCGTCTCCACCAATGTCATGACCCCGCGCTCGGCGATCCTGATGGCGGTGATTTTCAATACACTCGGGGCCATGGCCGGCACTGCGGTTGCCGCGACCGTCGGCAAAGGGATCGTCGAACCCGGGGCGCTGACCGTGCCTGCCATCACCGCCACCATGATCGCCATCATCTTCTGGGGTTCGTTCGCCGCCAAGGTCGGCATGCCGGTCAGCAAGTCTCACGCCCTGCTTGCCGGTCTCGCCGGTGCGGCGTTCCAGGGCGGCGGTATGGCTGCATTGCAGTCGGCTGGCTGGGCAAAAGTTGGCATCGGCATGTTCGCGTCAATCGTCCTCGGCAGCCTGTTCGCGGCTCTGCTTGGCAAGCTCATCATCAAATTTGCCGCCAACGCGCCTCCGGCCCGAGCCAAGCGGACGTTCGACAGGCTGCAGATGGTTTCGGCCGGATTCATGGCCTTCAACCACGGCCTCAACGATGGTCAGAAATTCATGGGCGTGTTTGCACTGACCATGCTGGCCGGCGGCATGACCAAGGAATTCACGATCACGCCCGGCGTCATTCTGGTCTGCGCGTTGACCATGGGCCTGGGCACCGCCGCCGGCGGCTGGAGGATCATTGAAACGGTCGGATCGAAGATGGCGCGCATTACCTCCTGGCAGGGGTTTGCAGCGACGAGCGCGGCGTCCGCCACCATCTTCGGCGCTTCGCTCTACGGCATTCCGCTTTCCACCACCCATACGATCACCAGTTCCATCGTCGGCGTCGGCACGGCGCGGCGCACCTCCGACGTGCGCTGGCGGGTTTTGAGCAAGATCGTCTCGGCCTGGGTCTTCACGTTCCCGGTTTGCGCGGCGCTCGCCTACGTCGCGGCGATGATCGCCAACGCATTATGGTAAGCTTGGTTCAGCCCCGCCCGCGATAAGGCGCGACGCCCTGGTCGGGCAGCCACACGTCCTTGGGCAGGCTGCCGGTCTGCCAGAACACGTCGATCGGCATGCCACCGCGCGGATACCAGTAGCCGCCGATGCGCAGATAGTGCGGCTTCAACAGTCCGGCGACGCGCTTGCCGATGGCGACCGTGCAGTCCTCATGGAAGGCGCCGTGATTGCGGAACGCGGCGAGATAGAGCTTCAGCGACTTGCTTTCGACCAGCCACTTGTCCGGCACGTAGTCGATGACCAGATGGGCGAAATCGGGTTGTCCGGTCACCGGGCAGAGCGAGGTGAACTCGGGCTGGGTGAATCGGGCGGCGTAGTGCGTATCGGCGTGCGGATTAGCAACGCGCTCGAGTTGCGCGTCTTCCGGCGACTGCGGCAGCGGCGTCTGCCGACCAAGCTGGGTGAGATCCGGCTTTCGCGACATGACAGGTCACTCCGCCGCCAGCCGGCTTTGCTTGGCAGGGCCCATATACATGCAGCCCTCGTGGCAGCTGTCGCGATAGATGTGAACTTCGGCGAGCCCTGGCACGCGGTTCTGCAGCCGGTTCCAGATCCACATCGAAAGGCGTTCCAGCGTCGGGGCGTGAAGCCCCTCGATCTCGTTCAGCATCCGATGGTCGAGCGCGTCCTGCGTTTCGCGAATGGCGGTTGCCAGATCATCGAAGTGCATGACGAGGCCGGTTGCGGGATCAGGCTCGCCATCGATGATGATGCGGGCGCGAAACGAGTGGCCGTGCACCCGCGAGTTGGGGTGTCCGGGTGGGGCGGACGGCAGATAGTGCGCCGCCTCGAACAGGAAATCTTTGTAGATGCGCATGGCGAGGAAATAGGCGAAACGGCCGCCGCGCGCAACGCCCGCGCCCTTCCACGAGGTCGCAGCGGGCTTGATCTGACGCTGTTATCTGCGCCGATTGGTTAGCGGATGCCCAGAATTTTGTGTGTCTGAACCGACAGCCGCCAGGGCGGGTTGGCCTTGCAGTAGGCAATCGCCGCAGCGGTGTTGGCCGCCTGGTCGGGACCGTCCATCGGCTGCAGAAAGTGGTGGTCGAAATCGAGCGCTCGCACGCTCTCCGGCATGAGCGCCGGTTGGGGATAGACGAGCTTCAATTCATCGCCGCGCGTCTGCTTGAGGTCGGTTCCGGCTTTCGGCGACACGCAGATCCAGTCGATGTCGTCAGGCACCGGCAGCGTGCCGTTGGTCTCGATGGCCACCGCAAAGCCTACATCATGCAGCGCGTCGATCAGTTCGGCGTCGACCTGCAGCATCGGCTCGCCGCCGGTCAGCACGACGAGGCTCGGGCCGGTGACACCGCCCAGCACCGCCTTGCACGCCGCCGCAAGCTCGGCGCCGGTCGCAAACTTGCCGCCGCCCTCGCCGTCGGTGCCGATGAAGTCCGTATCGCAGAATTGGCATTGCGCCGCCGCGCGATCTTCCTCGCGACCCGACCACAGATTGCACCCGGCAAAACGGCAGAACACGGCCGGCGTGCCCGCGTTCGCGCCTTCGCCCTGCAGCGTGTAGAAGATTTCTTTGACCTGATACATGAGTGAAGAGGGGCCAGGTGACAGGGAACAGGTTACAGGTTTTCTCTCCCTGTAACCTGTCCCCTGTACCCTTAAACCTCTTCTCCTTCCACTAGGCCTTGGCGTTGACGATGGGGGAAATCAGGGCCGACTGCTTCTTGGACACCATTTCAATGGCGGTGCGCACGCCGGCCGGCTTTTCGGGCAGCTTGCCGCCGATGGGGTAGAGCATCACCAGCAACGCCAGCCCGACGGTGAAGTTCACCGTCTTCAGGGCTGAGTTGTTGGTCTGGTGCGTCACGGCGGGGTCTCCTGGGGCTGATGCTGTGTCTGTCGCAGGGTGCCGGGGAGAAGGTTCAAGGGGAAATACCGGCCCGGCATGGTTTTGATAGCCCGACGCCGCGCGCCCCTCAGTTCCGGGCGGAACAGGGGTGGCCTCGGCCATGTCTTCGCTCAATGGGGAAGGATTGGGATGCGGGGCCGCTTTTTGAGATTTGCCGGACGTCCGCTATAGTCTGCGCATGAACATCCAGACGCCCAAACGCATGACTGTGGATGAATACTTGGCCTGGGCACTCCAGCAGCCGGGGCGATACGAGCTGATCGATGGGGTGGTCCGCCAGATGTCGCCGGAAACAGTGGGGCACGCCGAAGCAAAGCTGGCGGCGGTATTGGCATTGAAAGCGGCCATCAAACGGGCAGGGGTCGACTATTTCGCCGTGCCTGACGGTGCGACCGTCCGAGTTTCAAAGGATACGGCGTTCGAGCCCGACGCGCTCGTTTACCCTGGCCCGAAGGTCGATCCCAGGAGCGTTGAAATCTCAAACCCGTGCATCATCGTCGAGATCGGCTCACCCTCGACCCGCAAGTACGACGCCGGCTTCAAGCTCAGCAGCTATATGGGACTTGCAAGCGTCCAGCACGTCCTGCTCGTCAATACCGTGAAGCAGGTCATCGTGCACCACCGGCGCGCCTCGGCAACGAATTTCGATACGTCGACGGTCAGCGCCGGCACCTTGCGGCTCGACCCGCCGGGGCTCGAAATTCCGGTCGCCGCTTTTTTCACGACCGACTGACCGCGCGCCCGCGTGCGACTCTCGTTTCCAGAGCCGGCCGCACGCGCCGTGCTGCATCGCGCACGCGAATGCGGGCGATCCCGCAGCGCGCCTCACTTGGTCACGCGCATGACCGCTCAGTATTTCCAGCATTGGCCCATTGCGCTGACCACTTCGGATGTGACGATGTCGTCGTTGGCGTCGCTTATCAGTTTGACCCTCCACCGGCGCGGGCCAGACACTGGGACTGTAGCGCACCTTGAAAACAGGACAGACTCACAGCGACAACGGCATAGTAGCCCATCCCTTGCCCTTCAGTCTTTGGCTGCTGTCTTCCACTTCGCCCACCCCTTGGCCCTGAGTTCGCACGCCGGGCATTTGCCGCAGCCATAGCCCCATGGGTGACGCTTCTGGCGTTCGCCGAGATAGCAGGTGTGCGTATCCTCGGTGATGATGTCGAGCAGGGCAGCGCCGCCGAGTTTATCGGCCAGCGCCCAGGTCTCGGCCTTGTCGATGAACATCAGCGGCGTGTCGATCACCACCGGCTTGTCGAGCCCGAGCGAGATCGCCTTGGCCAGCGTCTGCAGCGTGTCGTTGCGGCAATCGGGGTAGCCCGAAAAGTCCGTCTCGCACATGCCGCCGACGAGCGTGGTGATGCCGCGCCGCCAGCCGAGCGCCGCTGCATACGTGAAGAACAACAGGTTGCGGCCGGGCACGAAGGTCGAGGGCAGGCCCGACGACTTGATCTCGATCGCGATGTTGCGCGTCAACGCCGTGTCCGAAATCGTCGCCAGCGCCGGCAGCGTCAAGATCGTGTCCTCGTCGAGCTTCTCGCTCCACTCGGGAAATTTGAGGCGCAACTTGTGCAGCACCTTCTGGCGCGCCTGCATCTCGACGAAGTGGCGTTGCCCGTAGGTGAAGCCGACGGTTTCGACGCGGTCATAGCGCTCCAGCGCCCAGGCCAGGCAGGTCGTCGAATCCTGGCCACCTGAAAAGAGGACGAGGGCGGAGGTTTCGGTCACGTTGCTACGCGTTCTTTCCGTCGTAAGCCATCGGCGTGATGGTTGAGAGATCGATATCGTCGAGGCAGCGGATGTTGATCGCCACCATGTCGCTGCCATCCGGCCCCTTGCCGCGGCTGAACGAGCGGATGCCGCAACTCTTGCAGAACAGATGGTGGATGATCTTCTTGTTGAACTGGTAATCGGTCAGATCAGCTTCGCCTTTGATCAATGTAAAGTCGCTTGCCGGGACAAACGAAAGCCAAGCGCCGGATTTCTGGCAGATCGAACAGTTGCAGGCGATGACCGGGGTGAGATCGCTCTTCACCTCATAGCGGACCTTGCCGCAATGGCAGCCGCCGGTCCATGTTTTGACGTCAGGCATGGTTTCACCTCGGTTTCGCTCGCCGCCCCCTCCTGCGGGGTAGGGTGCGGCCATCCTTGCGGACTTTCAACTCATCAAGATCGGGGGTACAACGCCGCGACCTCAACCGGGGGAGCTTTATGCTGCTGCCCGGCTAACATGCAACTCTTGCCTTTCATGGGACCGCCAATGACCGCCATCGTCGACATCTTCGGCCGCGAAATTCTGGACAGCCGCGGCAACCCCACGGTCGAAGTCGATGTGGTGCTCGAAGATGGGTCGGAAGGCCGCGCGGCCGTGCCATCCGGCGCGTCGACCGGCGCACACGAAGCAATCGAATTGCGCGACGGCGACAAGGCCCGCTACCAGGGCAAGGGCGTGCAGAAGGCCGTCGACGCCGTCAACGGCGAGATCTTCGACGC